>Ga0228711_1006567_pt1 | contig 17222 bp, 7 predicted proteins | sample MedpolnodulmetaG_2_FD_177996 | JGI IMG/M metagenome (GOLD analysis project Ga0228711, IMG submission 177996) | Root nodule microbial communities from Medicago polymorpha collected in Santa Monica, California, United States - brown nodules | ecosystem: Host-associated > Plants > Roots > Nodule...
GGGGTGGGGGGGTTTGCTTACGGAGTTGGGTATGGTTGTGGTGAGTAGTGGTTCTAGTGATGCAATGGTGTTGAATAAGGGTAATTGTAGGTGGGTGAAGATGTGGTGGCAGTGGCAAAGGAGTAAGGAGGTGGTGGTGGGTATGGAGGTGCGTAGTGTGTAGTGTTCATGATAGGGGTTGTGAAAACATGGTTGGAGTTGGAGTTTGCGAGAGGAATGGTCAAGGGTGTAGTATAGAAGGAGGAGTTTGGAAAGGAAGTGGGTTGTGTTGTTTGGGTTTGTGATTGTGACTGAAAGGGGGATTGGAATGAGTATGGTGGTGGTGTGGTGGTAGAGACGGCAATGGTGGTAAGGCTAAAGGGTTGTGTTGTTGTGTATGGAGGTGTGGAGAGAACAACAGATTCAAACCTAAGGGTTGGGAAGGAGATACGGTTATACCTGAGGAAGGAGGCGGCGGCAGATCTGTAAGTGAGTTGCGTGCTAAAAGCGCCGTCGTGAAGAACTCCTTGTGGGCTTTGTGACTGGTTGCTAGTGTTTGTTGAAGTCGTTCTTCCCGTTCGTTGAGTTGTTGTTCAAAATGTTGTTGTTGTGTGTAACACACCGATTTTTAATATTAGTTTATTAATATAATTATTAGATAATATTAGTATTATTAGCGGTAGTAGTAGTATCGATTGTTTAACATGATTATTTTATTTGAATTAAATCAACTTTTCTCATGTTTGGGTGAGATTGTTTAGTTAATTGGGATAGAGACATTGGATTAATAAGGGTAGTATATATATATATAAACTAGAGTTTTAATTAATGGTAATAGTTTAATTAAAAAGAGAATGAGAGAAAATAATTTTTAAGAAGAAAATAGTCTTTTTGGCGAAAATAGGAAAGTAGGGTGTAAATAGTTAATGTGTCTAAAAAGTTTATTTCCACAAATAAACTATAAATAAAATCTGAATTTATTAAAAAGATTAAGTGAGAAACAAACTCAATTGGTGATTATAAATAGAGGACATGATTAGAGAATTAGGGTTACAACAAACAAAAAAAAGATTAGAGATCAAAGAAAAATAGGGTTGTGGAGAAAAAGAGGCAAAGAAAGAAGAGCTTAGGGAGAGAGATTCAACCGCAGAAGTTCATCTATTCGTTAAACTAGAGGTAAGGGGGGAGTTGTATTCATCATAGGGTTGTCTACTCATGTGGCTAGTGAAGGTTGTTAATTTTCACTATTTTCTTAATTCTTTTGATGAGTATGTGTTTAATTCGTGTTCTCTTATATTGTTGTAATCACATGTTTGATTTTCGTTTATGAATTGTGATATTTTCGAGTTAAAATCATGATTATTAAATAGTAACTGTTCATATTGATTTCAATTGTTGTCCCATGTCATTTTTATTTCATCGAATTTCAAGTTCTAGTTTTCTTATTATCCCTTAAATTCCAATTGAAGTTGCTGCCGTGTCCTTGAAAATTCATGATTCGGCTATCTGGCATACATGTGCATATATATAACAACATACGTCTTCTATACAATTAATTAACCCCTGATAGTACCAAACTGTGATGCACCAATTTCACTTTAGTTATATTATTGGTTCGTGCTTGCCTTCCTTTCATTAATTCCATTGTTGTTGAGTTCAGTTATAATTAGCATTACCCTATTTTAATTATTCCCCTCTTGGTGTGTGGCTACCATTTTTGGGTTTTACTTCCCTTTTATGTGTGTGTTGTTCACCTGTTTGCCGGTGATGTTTTAATCCCAGTCAGCTGTTATCGTGGCAATTCCGTGGTGTGTATCGTAGCTATAGATTTAATTAGTTTAGTTAGGGAGGCTATGCACAAGTCCCTATATGAACTCCTAAGAATAACTTCTAGAAATTACTAACCCGTGGTTTGAACTATTATTATCATGATCCTTCACTTGTTAAAACTTACTGTAGTTAGTTTACAAGGTATCTCACTCACTCAATACCAAGTTCATAGGTGCGTCAAGACTCTTTATCTTCACTTTTGAAGTCAAAGACTTTTAGGTAGAGCAGACAATTGACTTTGAGATTTAAAATACTTTAAAAATAATAGTAATAGTTAATAATGATGATAAAGTGATTATTGTTATTGTAAGATGTAAGACACTAATTGATAAGTATGTAACGATGTGTATTTGATGTGTTATTTAATGATGTTGTATTTGTCGATGATGTTATTTAAAGTTGTGTGATTTAAAGATGTGTTATATAAAGATGTGTTATTTGTAGATGCGTGATTTAAAGATGTGTTATATAAATATGTGTTGATATAAAGATGTGTTATACAAAGATATGTTATTTAAAGATGTATATTTGTCGAGTCATATAAAGATGTGCATTGTCGAGTCATTACTTGGTGTTCATGCATTCATGGTCAAGTCTATTTAACGATGAGATTTAACGATGGGGGATAATTCAGTAACATAGCTCTGATATCCAAATTATTTGACCATGAGTAGGTTTGGTACCACATGCATATAGAGCCGAGTTAGGGACATTGCATTCATTGTTAAGTATATTTGTAGATGTAGTATATTTAAAGATGTAGTATCTATATATATAAATTTATATTTGCAGATGAGTTTATTTAAAGATGGTGATATGATTGTGTTTATCAAATGATGAAAGATGATTATTAGATGATGTGAATAATTTATATACAAATATATGATTGTTGATGCTCACATGTTATTATAAGATGTTGATTGATACCTATTTGATTTTTATTAAATGAAATTTTATATTTAAATGTGAATATTATATGACGGTGATGCATACATGTCTAAATGTAATTTAAGTGTTCTTTTAGCTGGATCTATACATGTGTTTATGCATTTCTTATGTTGAGTATATTCTCACCCTCTAGTGGCGGATTGGGCGCGTACACCCTTGTGGTGTAGATTTGCAGGACGAAGAAGTTTAGTAGCAATGAGTCTCTGAGGATGGTTTTGAAGTCTACTCGTTTACTTATCGCTTTTGGGAGTCTTTATTGAGTCGATGCTCTGATCTGTGACACTAGGGATTGAGGATTTATTTTATTTTAGACTAGGCTTTAGAATTCTTTTGAATTCAGTTTTGATGTTGATACAAATGATGTGAAAGTTACTTTAATGTTTTGAAAAATCTATTCTGCTGCCACATTTTTAATTTAAATGAAGTATTTTTGAATTGAAGAAGATTTGTGACACCCTTGCATGTTAAATAAATTATTGTATTTTTCTTAGAAAATAATATGTGGGGTATAGGGTGTTACATTGTGAACCAAGCTTAGTATGGAGGATGGATAGTTGATCTATGAGGCGGGTGTTGGTTTCGGAAATGGCCAAGTCAAATTGCTGGGTAGCAACTTGAATTGCATGGTTCAAGGAATGAAAGCACCAAATGATACTAGGTTCTAGGTTATCAATCAAACAGTAGTAAAATGCAAAGAAGATAACAACATAAAACTGTAAAGAAAAGGAATAAAATAAAATTGCACTTCATTCATATCCTCTAATGAGGCAGCATACATACTTATATAGCTAGGTCTCATAACCCTAATGGGCTTAGCACAACTGGGTCGTAGGCCCTATATGAAAAACACAATAATCATGACTTAAAAAGAAGAATTCTACAAGAGACTTATTTAGTCACTAAGTCCTTCAGCCGAAAGGGCCTTGATTCTCTCTTAGGTTTGGAAAAGCCCATCTTGCTAACAAAATGTATATATGATAATATGACCATAAGACTTTGGTTAAATATTGGTGTACATCACCGATGTGAGAAGCAAAACTATACCACAAACAAGCTAAACAAATTAAAAAATTGTGAAAAATAAGTTTCATAAGCTTGGACTCACATAAATTGTGTGGAAATTTTTTCCTTTAATTATGTATTAAATGTCTTTTTCATATCAAGTTTCGTGTATGACAATGCAAGCTGTCAAAGCAGTATATGTATATGCAATTCCACATGGTTTCACTAAATGCACAATGAGTTGGTATCAGAAAATCATGCTTAAGGCACATGATTCTGTCCAGGAAGTTAGCTTTGGATGGCAACTTGAAAATGATGCTCAAGGTTTTTTCATGATTCTATATTTTATTTGTATTCTCTCTACCCTCTAAATTTTTATTCTAAAGTTAACTATGCATTTTCTAATACATGGTTCAAAAGATAGTACACAGTATTCTTATGAAATTCACCATGTCTTATTGGTCAAACCAATCATGCTACTCTGAGTCTTGCAGGATGGCGTATCTCTGATGTAAATTTAGGCCAAATACAATGTTTTTGGAATCATAGTGACAACCTGATTTTATTGAAGCTCTAAAACCTGATTTTGTGAAATTCACATTTCAAGCATACACTAAATTGTACTATTTTAAAAAATAATGTTAGCAACACATTTTTTTTAATTGGTTTAAATTTACATGGGTCACACTAAATTATATGGAACTCACATGATTTGGTGGAACTCATGTGGATTTTACTTAATTAAAGAGAATACAATAGAAAGTATGTGTTAAAATATTTGTTGCTAACATTATTTTTTCATCGTATTTTAGTTGGTTTGTCGTGGCCAAGTAGATTTAATGTTAATATACAAGAAACATATTTATGTATTCACTCATTACCTTTGTATATTGTGTTACGAGTCTTATATGAGAGATAAGGTCGATGCGAGTAGTCCACATTACTAGATTTGATTCACACTAGTATCATATTGAATCATCACATTAGGTTAAGAGTAACTACATAAATGAGTTGAACACCACATCTTAACCCAAAACTTTAAGGCATTGTGTTTTATGAGTCTTTTTACTTATATATTGCTAAATTAAATTCTTTCATTTAATGTGAGACTTTACTTACACTTAACACATCACTAACACCCCTATCAAGTTGAACCAAACTCTGATACTACTTGTCGGGGTATTCAAAGGAACGTGGTAGCTACAAGGGACTAAACGTTTAAGACCCGTACGAGACTTTAACATCATATCTCCATCCAAAACCTTAAAATATTAGGTAAATAAGCCACCTATTTTATATATTCAACATTTCATTCATTTCTAGTTGATGTGGGACTAGCCACTTAAATTTGATTACAACAAAAAGTTTATGAGTGAGGACAATTCTTATCTTACATGTCACCTTTATAATGGGTGAGATAGACTCAATTCAACTTATAAGATAGTATTAGAATATAACATAGATTTATTGAATCATATATCAAACGAGATCTTGATTTCTATCAATTAAATAGTTAGACCATCTACAATGGTGAGTTTTTAACCTTTTAAGATTCGGTACCTATTAGGTACTCCCATTAGGAGAGATTTTTTTATTTTTTTTGGTTCTGTAAGATCCACGGTCTCACTTAAGACCCCATTCTTCAATGGGACATACATTTTTTAATATTAAAAAATTAATATGTAATGATATAAAGTTATTGATAGTTGACTAGTGGGTTCCATTTAAAAAATTTGTATGATATGTTGGATGAAGGGATTGAGTGCTTATTGAGTACTACTACTAAAAAAATTATAAATGAGTTATATATACACGTGAAACTCATTTAAGTAAAAAAAATAGATGTCTTCATCCTAGATGCTCTTCCGGTCTCGAATTCTCAATTCGTCGAAGCCACGGTATATGTGAGAGTCACCGTAACTTTTGCAAATCTACAGCTATTCTCTTTAATTTTGACAAACCTACTTTAGCTTTCGGTTGTATCTTTAGCTTTGAATTGATGACTTCTCATTAGATTGGACCGCATCAACACAAGAGACTAAATCAATTGAATCTTTGGCGATTTGAGCGGGACGCCTCCCAATAATCAAACTCAAATTTTTTATATTATTTTCGTTGTCCCACCATAATTTATTTATTTCACAATTTCATACAAATTAAAAAAAAAAAGAATGTGGTTGAAGTGCAATATAGATGTCGCGTTCCATGACGGTAATCATATTATATTTTTTGTGTGTTGTGTTAGAGACTCTCGTGAAAAATTTATTTGAGCTCAAACGACATGGTAACGGACAAATATGACAGTTTTGGAGGGGGAGACAGTAGCCTTACTCGATGTCATTCACTTTGCTGATGGAAACATATGCGACCGGATTGTTTTCGAGTCTGACTCAGCTACTCTAGTGCAAGCTCTATCGTCTCTGAGCCATGGTGATTCGGAATTCTATGCTATTGTTTCTAGTATTATTTATCAGTTATCTTTACATTCCAACTTCGAGGTGAAGTTTGTTACGAGACAAGAGAACATAGTTGCTCATACTTTAGATTGGGCGGCCTGTTCTTGAGCTAGTTATCGTATTTTTTATTCTTGTTCTTCTTGTATTGAACATTGATTAATTAATGATAATAGTTAACTTTACATTGGTTAAAAAAAAAGTGAATAAATGAAATAGATAGGATTATTCCTGTACAATATTGCCCTTATCAAGTATTGCTTTGAATTCCTATAAAACACGTATTGCTTTGAATTGAAAATTGATCAAAGTCTCAATTACTATAAAACAATATTTTTTACAAATAGATTAATCATTATGAGAGGAATGGAACGTTACTTAAATAGTATATAAGCTTTTTTTGGTCTATCTAAGCCAGATGCCAATATATATTTTTCTTGCATATTAATAATGGCACTCATTGTGGTAGTATTTGTAACAATTTGATCTATGCCATTTTTCCATAGTATATGAGTATGGCTCTATCATGGAGGGTGGGAAGGAAGGGTTTATAAGAAGAAGTTTTATTATATTTTACGACATAGTCAAAAATGGTCCCATGAAAACTGGACAGATAAAATTTCAACATTTTAGCCATAATGTTACACACATGAGTCTTGAGTATGAGACTCGTTTTTTCCCCCATACCTTTACAGCATGGATAAGTTAACAGAACAACATGAATAAGAACTACTATAAAATAACTTATCAAAACAAGAGAAAAATGCATCACATGAGCATTGATAGCCAATGAGTTTAATTATATGAAAACATTCTACCAAAAAACTAGTTTAGATATATTTTTGACGTCATGCATGATGGAAACAACATAAGAAAAAGTTGAATAAAATTCATCTTTCCTTTAGTTTTATAACTTCCCCATTTTTTCCATTATAAGATTGCTTTAATGCATGGTTGTGCCAACTAACAAAGTTTAGATGAGAAATCCAGTCAAAAAAATAAATTAGATGAATGAAACTAAACTCTATATTTGGCATCATGCATGACGAAAATAACATAAATAAAAAATGCCACAATTAATCATTGAGGTAACGTTACTTATTCATATTTAATTATCCAAGTTTTTTCATGGATACATGAGAATTATTCGTAAGATATTGAAAAAAAAACTTATGTAATTTGTATCAATTTTTCTTACCATAAAATTATATGTGTACACATGAAGTGTTAACTCAATAGTAAGAACTTAGCCTTATAACTTTAATTAAGGCACTAGTTCAATTTCCTTCTTTGAGAGTCTATATGATCATTAATTCCATACCCCCTCCCCCGATATGATCAACCTTGCATTAATATTAATGAGTCTTTGGACCCCCTCCCCATTTAGAGAAAGAATGTACAAAAAGTTGTGAATGTCATCAACATCGCTTGTACATGTGATCATTTGTATTTCATTACTACAAAGTTTTTGTGGGTCGATATGGAAGATTAGAAACACTCTAATTTTTTTAGGGGACTTTTGATGATGGTTTCTAAAGTTGTTAATTTGATCAAAACATTGTTTTAGCAATGGTTGTTGCTAGCTCTCAAAACGGGCTATATGGTTGTTTAGGGTTGACCCTAACAGGCTTTGGGTTTTATTGGATCGAACCAAAAAAAACCCTTTTACAATATGGGTTCTAAAAAAACTACCCGAACCCGACCCTATATGGGCCACGGGTTAAACATGTCAACCCATATAAAAACAAATAACCTTTTTTTAATAAAAAATTACTATAAAATAATCCAACAAAATTACATATAAATCATATTTTTAATTGATTTAAATACTACATATCAAAAAATACTAATGTTATGGTTATAGATATTTATATGTTCGAACTTTTGAAATTATAAGTAACGAAATAAGTAAATACAATTTATTTTTTTTTACTTTTATATGTGTGTTGATTCACTGGATTGTTTTTTACTTTTTTTATTACTTTAATAATCAACTAAGTAAAACATTATTAAAAATAATAATATATGTCCCGTGAGCATAGCTCAGTTGGCAGGACAATGCATTATTATATGCAGGGGTCGGGGTTCGAACCCCGAACACCCCACTTATTCCCTTTATAAGGTGAATTCTAGCCACTAGACTACCTGACCAAAAAAATAAAATAATAATATATAAAAATTTTAAGATTTTTTGTTATGCTGGCTGAACAGGTTACCGATGGTTCGTATGGGATAGCCCAAATGGGCACAGGCTTTTATGGCCGGGCTAAGTATTTAAGGACAACGCTAACTTATCAAATGATTGTCTTCAGCAGGTAGGCTTGGTTTTTGTTTAGTGGCATCTACTAATAAAACAAAAATTAGCGAGAAATAAAATTAGAGATGAAAAACGTAAAATCCCTCTTTAATTTCATCACTAAATTTTATGACGAGAAAATTATGATAGATTTCATTTTAACCGTCGTTGATTACCCTCGCTATTCTATTTTTTCAAATACTAGAGTACTTCTCGTTCTTCATCTAGTGTGTTTGATCTAGTATCTTTATACTCTGTTTTCAGTCTCCTATTAACAAAATTGTTTCTTTTGATGTTAAAAAAAAAAAACTAACTAACCTATCAACACAAACTTTATCTTCTATTACTCCCTCCGTCCCATAATAATTGAGCTATTTGCACACAAAAAAGTATCCCAAAATAACTTAGTCATTTTATTTTTCAATACAATATTAATTATTTTTTTTCCTTTTATAACTCTAATTAATATTAATTTCATCACTTCCAATTTAATATATTCCACTTTGCATTTATGATAGTGGATAATGCATCAATATTTAATAAGAACACTTAAAATCATTTTTCTGTCTCATTTATTTATACATTTTTCTTAATATATGTGAAATGAACAAATGACTCAATTAATCTGGTACGGTGGGAGTAATATATTGCTACTCGTTTGACTCCTATGTAATTTCTTTTGATTCGAGCTTACGCTCGTTTTGTATTCAAACAAAAAAATAATATATCACAAACTCTAAAAAGTTTACTTCAAAGAATACTAATCTTCCAATTATTTAACCAAAGAATTATTGTTGGTGGCTACAATTCTGTAGAGTTGATCTTATAATGTCGAGAATTTCTTAACATAGTTTGCCCAATTTGATTGTGCTCATTTGCTTTAAATATTGAATGAAATCGTTTAGCGTAAAAAATAGGATTAATTGCTTACATCAACGGTAATTGAATTTTAACTCTAAATTGAAATTGATAGACTCTAAAAGCTATAACTATAGAAACTAAAGAATTATTAGCTAAGAAGAAGAAAGGAACTAGCTACAAAATAAAACATGAGTTTCTTCGTTCATTTTGGCTACCTTTCCTAAAGGATCCTTATCTTAAGGATCCTAAAAACATTCTAGAAAACATAATAATATAAAAATAACTACTAATATATCAAAATACTATAATTAGACTATTTTAACTAATAAATTCATTAATTTGATTAACTTTTAAGTCCACTATCAAAAACTCAACAAGATGCCCATTAGCCAATAAAATAGAATCCTAATTTAGCTAAGTTTATCAAGGCATCAATTTAAGTTTGCAATTCCCATGTTCATGGGAGACTATTACAACTTACTCCTACACAAAACAAAAAACCAAAAATGGAAAACTAAAAGGGTTATGAAAACTACAAAAGGAGTAATGTCTTAAGGGTATTAATACACAAAACTTATTTTGAGGATAATAGTTGAACACTTGTTTATGTACCAAATTAGCATTAGTATTAGTATATCATTCTAAATAAATTTATCCCATTTGATTTCTTAATCAATACGGATAGGTGTTAATGTTCTTCAAACTATATGATATTTATATGCATAAGGGATGCAAATTTCAACCATGACATTATAAATTTTGCAACAAAAAAAAAGAAGACATTAGAAGTAAATGATATGGAATTAAGTGTAGAATATGATGATATTATAACATCAATATTGGAGTGGAATATACACTTCTTACACCACAAGAGTGTTGAAAACCAAAGAGAGATTCAATTAGGCTTAGTCCTAGAACTAAGAAAAAAGCTAGATTCCCAAGTTCTTACAAAATTGAAAATCCAAAACATAGTCACAATAATTTCAAAATATGTAATTAATTTCACTAAGACCAACTTTCTCTTGACAAGCACCATCATCTAGAAGCCATTTTTCAAGCATAGAGAAAGGCATAATTTCACCAATATTTTCAGGTTTGCTCTCATCTTGAAAAAGAGTAGTAGAATCAGAATTTGATGAATCAAAAGACTCATAACCAAACAAAGATTCAAAAGTCTCAGATAATTCAACACTTGTTGACCCTTTTTCCATTCCTTCACTGGAAGCACTAGTCTCATAATTTTGTGTCACATTTGTGTCATTACCATTTGATCCTTCTTTAGGTTTATTTTTCATCCAACCTTTCAACAAACGAGCTATGTTATCAGCACTTGATGCATAAGACAAAGATTGAGTTGTAGGTTTTGTTGAACAAAAAGAGCTTTCACTAGAAAAATTTGATTCAAGTGGTAACATTAAGTTGCTACTAGAAGTGCTTTTTTCTGGTTGAAGAGCTTCACTAAGTGCTTTTTTGGCCATGTGAATGTCAGTTTGAAGTCTTCTTTCCCATTGTCCTCTAGCTATTGGTTGAGAAACTGAGAATTCATCATGACCTAAACATGATTCAGAAGAAGTACTTGTTTCCAATTTTTTCAGCTTTTTCTTCAAATAAGTGTTCCAATAATTTTTTATGTCATTGTCTGTTCTTTGTGGAAGGTATGCAGCTATGGCAGCCCATCTGTACAATAATCAATGTGATACAATTAATTAGCATGTGAAAAAAAAGTACTTCAGAAAAGCACTTTTCCTAGATAAAGTTCTTAAAATAACAACTTTGATGAAAAATAAAAGTTATTAAATTTTACTTTATTATATATTTTTGTTAAGAAAAAAATTACTTTGACATGTGCTAGGTCTTATAAAAAAAAAGTTTGCAACTACGATCTGAGTCGTGACATCAACGTTTTAAATATCTCTTTAAATCGTACTGTGAATGCAATTTAGGTTACATCAGCCGTATTTGATTGTGATTCTCGAAAAATTAGAGATCGTGATGCAACCACATTTAAGAGAGTAATTTAAATACTTTTGTATATAGCTATGCTTCAAAAATTAAAAAACTAGGTGGTTGTGGTAGAAAAAGAGGTTGAAGAATAATCAATTAATATACCTGTTTCCTAAAAGAGCTTGAAGATGAATAATCATTTTCTCTTCTTGGTCAGTGAAGTTACCCCTTTTGATTCCTGGCCTTAGATAATTTGTCCATCTAAGTCTGCAACTCTTACTACACCTTAACAAACCTGAAAATAAAAATAAGAAAGACTATTAATTTCAAATCACAACCTTAAAAGAATTAATCTCCTTTGACAATAGTCTCACAAACAAGACATAAAAATAAAATTTTAAAAAATAAGCATTGATAAATTTCAACAAACTAAACTATATCAAGTCACGACCTTAAAAGAATCAAAATTCCCTATGATTATGGTCTATAAAACAAAACAAAAAAAATATTGGCAAAATCGCCAAAAAATAAAGACTATTTCAAATCACAACCTAAAAGAATCAAAATTTCTTTGATAATTAATGGTCTATTAAAAAAGACAAAAATAATCCTTCAAAAAAAAAAAGGACAAAAAAAAAAAAAAAATAAAAAATTAAAAAAATAAAATATTAATTTAAAAAAAAAAAATAAAAAAAAAAAAAAATTAAAAAAAGTTTAAAAAAAAAAAAAAAAAAAAAATGCTTAAGCCACAAAGATTACAACATACTTCATAGAACTTAAGAGTCGTTTCCAAATTATCTTTCCGAGGTACACCACTTAATCCATTCCATATTCTTTTCTTCTACATGCTCCTGCTGCCAATTTCATGTTTCTAAAAAACATGTTTGGTTCCTTAAAAAAAAAAAAGTTTGGTTAAAACATGTTTGGTCATAAGTTTATGTCATAATTAAGGTTTTAAAAATATTCTTTGCAAATAGTAGTCAGAACATTAAATTTGTTAACTTCTCTTTGTGATTAATTTTCTATCTCTAGATTTACATGTTGATCATTATACTCATCTCTGATTGCATTCTCTTGAACTATCTTGTCAGAAAATTTTATGAAAATAATATATTTGTTGCAATCTGCATCTATTTAATATTTCTTTAATCAACATTTAGTGAATTACTAATATATATTTTTCTGGCAGATCAACATGTGGTTTGTACCTAAGTTTGTATTTTCAGTGCCAATACTTCTGCTATTGTTTGGCACACCATGCTTAAGTTCTTTTTTGAATGCTGAAAATAAAATAAAATCAGCTGTATTTTTGTCCCCGAAATTCGAGCTAGGACCTGGATCAGTTATCAATAAAGAATATTATGATATTGATTTTCCAAGAGGTCATATAGCACTCAAGAGTTTCAATGCTGAAGTAGTTGATGAAGTTGGTAATCCTGTAACCCTCCATGAAACTTATCTCCATCATTGGGGTGTTGCACGATATCATCAAAGTAAACAACATGTCACACACACAGAAAATGATAGCCAAAGGATGCTTCAAAGTTCTGATATTGTGAAAGTGAGGAACAGTGGCATATGTCAGGGAAATACTCTTGGACAATACTTTGGCATTGGATCCGAAACACGAGGAACAGCAACAGATATTCCAGAACCTTTCGGTATAGAGATAGGTAATCCTGCAGAGGTTTCAGAAGGGTTCGAGGATAAATGGGTGCTTAATGTCCATGCCATTGATACACGCGGCGTAGAGGATAGGTTAGGGTGCACTGAGTGTAAGTGCGAGCTTTATAATGTTACGGTGGATGAATATGGAAGGTCTATAAGACCAGATTATAACGGGGGTTGGTTATGTTGTTATGATTGTACACAGTGCAAGTTGAAGGAAGGTTTTGAGGGACCAAAGAGAAGTCTCTATCTAAGATACACAGTAAAATGGGTTGATTGGGATGATTTTATAGTGCCTCTTAAGATATATATATTTGATGTTACTGATACTTTGAAACTATCAGATAATTCAAAAGGAATGAACTCAGATCATGATTGCAAGGTAAACGAATTCATTAAAAAACACGCAGTCAATGCACAATGAATGTTGGATCAAGATCAGTCAGTTCACAAAATATAAAAATATTGATTGTTTTGATTAAAATCCAAAATACCGAGCTTGAAATCTAGGACCTTCTGATCTTTGATCCAACAGTCTGTGCTGATTGCATGAATGTAGAGTCTCTCGACTGCTAGGAATCCAAATTTGTAGTTTGTTTGTCTCAATCTCGATTTAACTCTAAAATGTAACACTAGTCCATTGTTGGGTATCATAGTGAGCAACATGAATTTCTTTGTTTCAGATTGAGTATCAAGTTGAATCTTGCAGCACAAACCATAAGGAGGGAAATGGCTGTGTTAATGGAAAGAGGACAAGTCTCCCATTTCAAACTGGTGGCTATGTGATCTATGGTGTTGCACATCAGCATTCAGGTGGAATCGGATCCACCCTATATGGACAGGTAATTTCCAATAGTTAAAGATAGATTATACTAATTCTTAAATACTTGGAAGTACTGACACTTGAGATTAAAGATGTATATGAATCAGACACCGAGACAACACTGAACTTTGTGATTATATATAATCCCTTCTATTTGTTCATGTAATAGTTTTCGATTGAGGTTAACAGATGTATTGTATACTGGCTTGTTTAAGAAGTTAAACATTTTATAATGGATCAGATCAATAACTTGTTTTGTGAAAATTGTGTTTCATGATTTCAGGATGGGAGGGTTATATGTTCTTCCATACCACGTTATGGAAATGGAAGTGAAGCAGGAAATGAGACAGGCTACATTGTTGGAATGTCAACTTGTTATCCTAAACCAGGTTCCGTCGCGATAATTGATGGTGAAACTTTAACTTTAGAATCTATCTACAACAATAGCCAAGAACACACTGGAGTAATGGGGCTTTTCTACCTATTGGTTGCAGAACAGAAACCATACCATCAACTCAGACATTCTACTCGTTCTTCATTTTTTATGGATTTAGACAATTAGTTACTTATATGATAATATAAATGGCGTGTCATTCATGGTATATAACTTCTAGAAAAAGCAAAATTAGGGAGGGAAATTAGTGATGGAAAAAATGAAATCCCTCACTAATTTCCTCGTCGTAAATTCTAGTGATGAAATTAGAGAGGGATTTCACGTTTTCCCTCTCTAAAATTCCCTCGCTACTTTTTGTTTTTTAGTACTCAGTAAAATATGAATGATTTTTCAAAGTTGAATAAAGACATGACTGTAAATGGCAACTGAATACTTACACTTCTCTTTGTATTCAGCTAGCTATGTGAGAATTTTGTTCTACCATGTAGCTGCTTCTTTGCAATTGTAATGCAAAAGAGACTTCCATTTGGTATGGAATGTATCTGATTGAGTCATGCATTCCTCTGATGAGAGAGCAGCTATAAGATCTGATTGAGTCATAGTTTTCTCGGTGGAAGTATCATCATTACAAGGATCAGATTCTTCAGATATAACATTGTGAGCTGAGGAAGAAGCTCCATTTGGCTTGAAAGGGAGAGCCATGCTTATGAAAACATACATCAACAGTGGCAAATTTTGCCACAATACATTGCTTTAGGTTATTTTTGCTTAGGTGCTTTTTTTATGGTATCAGTATGGATGTTTAATGGGGCCATACAGTCTCTATCACGTCAGTAAGTGAATTTTCTAAGTGTAGTTTGAAGTAGACAAATTGCATTTAAAACATAAGTACTTTTTCATAACCTAATGAACTTAATGTAATTGGTGCAAGGTTTAATTATTTCAATGTGGCTGCAAGTGTTTGGGAAAGGATTTGTGTAGGGTCTACTTAGAGTGATCTGCATAATTATGCAGGTTGAGTCTTGTATGTTTGATTGGAGAATGGCACAATTTGGCAAAGTGATTGAGTGCTACAATGAATGCAGTAATCGTTGGGATGCTTTGTTTTCGTAATTTGTTTTTTTGTTTAGCCCGCTTATATCTCTTAGATTTTCCTCACGATGTTTCATCTTTGCGCATTATGTACTTTGAGAACATTTATTTTAAAGTAAATGTTAATTTGTGTCTAAAGGCATAACTTATAACATAAAGTCATAAAATAATAAATTAAAGGTAGAAATGTAATCTTAGAAATACAAGTTAACATACATGACCCTTTCTTTAAATATAAGTTGTTTTTGTCTTAAAAAAGAAAAGTGTAAATCAAATTAAGGTTGACTTTAAACTTACTTCTTTGTTCTCTATTTTTCATTTGAGGGATTTCATTCACCAAACTATCTTATATATTTTTTATAATTAGGAGTTGAAAAGTACTTTTGATAGATATTATTCAAATAAGTTATGTTAGAAGTTGAAAAGTACTTTTGATAGATATTAATCAAATAAGTTATGTTATACTTTTGAAATGTTTTTAAGTAGAATTAATCTCTGGTCTAATTGTACCTCTGACTTTCTCACGAGGTATTCTTCCATGTTCACAAGAGCAAATCAATAATGTTTGGACACACACATAAAAAGATTCTCCTCAAAATATTCAATAATCATTTTTATCAATTTCCTCCTTATTATTAAAATAATATTTTTTTATGTATGTGTGATCAAACATTATTACTTTGGTCATCTGACCATATTAGATTTTCTCCTTTCTCACGTCTATTTGATTTTTGTACCCTGGAAAATGTTGATGATTCGATTTCTTGTCCTTTTCAAAAGATTATTTCTATTTCCTTGCCAATTTTCTCTACCTCTTGTCGCTCTAATACGTCATGGCTGACCAAGCATATAAAAGTGACAACATAATACATAGAATTTGGTTTCCGTGTTTTATCCGCATTTGGATGTTTTAAATTATTTTATAAGGCATATATAAATTACCTATCATTATCAATGACTAAACAATTGTTAAAGTTTTGTTGTGTCAAAAAAAAATTGTTAAAGTTTTGTAAAAAAAAAAAATTGTTATAGTTCCTCTCATAAATTTCTATTTTGTTAAGGTTCTATCAGTAATATTTTTTTGACAAAAAGTTGTATTAATAGTTAGTTGTTAAATTAATATTTATTCTTTTATTTAGATTTGAATTAAAGATCGTCAACTTCTTATCCTTTAATTCAAATCGGTTGAATTATTTAAAAATCTAATAAAGTTTCATCTTCTAAATTCCAAGACCATCCACAATAGAACACCTTAAACTAGGTGCTTAAATTAATTTCATATGTCCACATCACTTATTTTACGGTAATACTTAATAAGTACTCATTTTCTCCAAAATTTATTAAATGGAACTCATGAAAAATGAAGAGAGAGAGAGGGTGTTTCCATAACCACCATTCTCCATAATCACCCATATATTATACTCCAGAATGGAGGTGCCTATTTAATATAGTGTTAAATAGATGAATCATCCACTATTGTGGATGGTCTAAGATATGTTTACCCCTAGAATACTAAATTTTATATTTCTACAAATATATTTAAAACAAAATTTTAAGATTCATCCATGAATTTCCTTAAAAAAAAAAGATTAAACCATGAATTAAAGTTTTGTGATCTTCATTTCTTAAAAAAATAAAACGAAGTTTTGTGATCTTTATATATCTTTTGTTTTTTCTAATGAGAGGAAATGCATATAAACTCTAGAAATGCATATAAGCACAGGATATGACACAATTATTAGAATCTGTTAAGCTAATGTCTTTTTTATGGCTAAAAGCAAAGATGCTTACTCCTGCTTTCAGTTACAATGATTGGTGGCGGCACCCTTTTTTATGTATGGGTGTTAGGGTGTAGTCTTTCTTCCGCTTTATTTTTTCCTTGTGCCCTATGGTAACATACTATTAACATTGTATTCCTTTTGAGTGGTTCTT
>Ga0228711_1006569_pt1 | contig 17213 bp, 7 predicted proteins | sample MedpolnodulmetaG_2_FD_177996 | JGI IMG/M metagenome (GOLD analysis project Ga0228711, IMG submission 177996) | Root nodule microbial communities from Medicago polymorpha collected in Santa Monica, California, United States - brown nodules | ecosystem: Host-associated > Plants > Roots > Nodule...
ATCTATGTGTTTTTTTTTTTTATTTTAGAAAAATCCAAGAGTTAAATAGTAAGTTTTTTTATTACGCCTAATAGCATAAACTCTTAAATAAAGAAATATAATATTTACCGAGTTAAAGTTTTTCTAATTTAAACAAAAGCTTTCATTAAAGTTACAAGGTGTAACAGACCTTCACATCCATCCATTCTAATTTCTTCCATATGATTGTTTGTTAAAATTTATGGATTAGTTTTTTAAAGGGAAATGTTAACTTGTACCCTTGAGGCATAAGTTAAGAAACCAAAGATAGAAGGTTTTTATTGAAACTCGGGCATTCAATGTCTTAAAAGTTGTAAAAGTTATACTTTCAATATAAAATTTATTTTTAATTTCCATTTTAAACTCCTTAACTTGTGCCCTTAGAGAACAAGTTAACATGACCCTTTTTTAAATAAGTCTAGCATTTGATCCGGTCCGGTTTATTATAACTGCCAAGTCACCGATTTTCACCAGCTTTGGTCGAGCCATATCGGTTCCCACCAGTTTGAAAACATGATAGATCTGTAATGCGGCACAAACTGTGCCACCCTCTGATTTTTAGTCGGACTGATTTCTAAAACTATCGTTAAGGATACAAACTTTGATCATGGAGTACATATGGCTCTCATCTTAACTAGTTTATTTGGGCATACATTTATGATTAATCTATTATATTATATATTTATACAACAATAAATAAATCTTATCTTACTAAATGAAGTCGCCTTCATATTTAGCGGTTTATATTTTATATATATATATATTTTTTAAAATTTCCTTTGATACAAAATTTGGAGTTTTAAAATTCTAATTTAAATTGTTTAACGGTTGGGCCGACCAATACAGGCATTAATGAAACTCCCTCTGTATCTTTTTTTCTGTACCATATCAAATGAAGGGAGGATAAACCTTAATTTTCAAAATAAATAATTATTCTTGAACACCCTTTTTTATAGCTCCAAACACACCCATGTGGCATTAAGGGTATTTTGGTAATTTCATCTTACAACCACATCATCTCCTCTCTTTTTGTGCACTATCAATCTCTTCATCTTCTCTCTTTTATCCCTAAACAGTGATCTCACCACACCATCGCCGTCATTCTGTCATCACCACTAGTACGTGAATTACTACCCGTTCTCCATCTTTGTTGGTTGTCCATCACCACCACCGTGTGTTTTGTTTTTTATTATCTAATGTGCGTTGTTTGCTTATCGTCGGCGGCGATCAGATCCATAATAAGAAAGGGCAAAACAGAGAGACGAGACGACGAGGATGAGATGTGTGCCAGCGACCACGAGGTAGAGTGGCGTTCGGAGAAAAAAGGTAGGAGAGAGAGAGAGAGGGCAGACCGACATGGTGACGAGGTGGAGTCGAGCGACAATGACGACGAGGCAGAGTCTGACGGCGACTATATAGAGGGTGAGGTTGGTGGTGGTGCGGCCTGTGATGGTGGCCGGTGAGGGAGAAAGAGTGAAGGAATAGAGAGAAGAGACAAGAGGGTGAGAGACAAAGTTGTTGACTATGTTTGTGCTTTGAGGGCACTTGAACATGTGTCACATCTGTGTGCGGGGGTCAAAGAGGTGTATATCACAGGAAGACGTACCCGTATGGAATATCGACACTCTACGGATACTTGCAAATTACGTACCCACGAAGTATCTGAATTAATTATTTTAATTTTTAAAAAATATTTTATCAAATACTTATTGGATTGTCCACAAATACACAATGATGCTTATAAGATACTTTAGATATACGTAACCTATAAAAGATAAAGGGTAAAAGAGTGGGACAATGTTGTAAAAATTAAGTGGAGATATATATGATTCAATTTTAGATATGCATCAATATAATTGTTTTTTGATGAACCACTTAAAATTTTATTTCTTGTCGATGGAGGTAGAGAGAGAGAGAGAGAGAGAGAGAGAGAGAGGAGATACAAATAATCAAGATTAGACAACATTTGTGTTGAGTTTTTTTAGTGATGTTTTTGTTGATATCTTAACATATGAATGAAAATATAATATGATTTATATGAAAACTTTACATTTTTTATTTATTTTGATCACATGTATTATTTTTAAAAAATTGTTAAATTTTATAATAATATAATCATAGAGTAATTAATGTTTATTTTCAATAAGTATTTTACATGCATATAAGTTTTAGTATATAAATTTTATTAACGTATTTTAGTCTTATCGTCTCTTAAATTTTAAAAATAGCATTTTAGTTATAATGACGATAAAATTACTAAATTATTTTATTTGAACTATATTGAAGTCGTTTTATTTAGCAAGAAGATTCCAGTTACATGTAGGATCATTCATTGTGATCCCTTTATTATACTTTATATTACAACATTAATTAACATAGGTACTTCGCTTAGGCAAATGGCCTTTGGTTGTTGCAATCCAAATTATCACCGGGGTTCACTCCCAATATTTGACAATACCTTCTATAAAATCCGACCCGATCCTCGACTTTAGGATCCTGACCGTGCCCACATTCGAGACCGCCGTTGATTATGTTGGTGATCACACCGTATCCGGGGACCCGCCCTGCTGAGCTGTCAGCAGCAGATGGCGTCCATCTTCCGGTAATCACATCATGGCTTGATGGCTTGTTTGCTTGAGGAGTCATCCAAAACCATATAGCTGTCTTGAATGATACGGTTGGGTTTGTGGAGACTAGGTCTGGATTGTTTATCAAGTCTTCATTAATGGCTTTACCCGCTTGACCGTAATTGTAATTGCTGTGAACAAGGGTCAACATTGCATTAGTCCACTAAAGCACTAAAATACACTCATATGTAGTCCACCAAAATTATAAGTTAAATATAGTCACAATGCATACTCCAGCATAAAAAATAGTCCTAAACCTAAAGTGAACTCTAATTATTAATTTAATGGAAAACATATTTCAACGAGCGAATAATCAGCTTAGTCGCTAAAATTACATGCATATATAATTAAGCTAAATTTTAAATTAATTACGAAATTAAAATGATATTTGTACGGTTATTTTATGATAATTTCTGGAATTAAATCTATCTCAAAGCAATAATAACATGGTTTGATTTTTAGATGGGGTGGTTTGAAATGCTAGGTGAAAGAAGCTTACTGAGTGAGTTGAATTGGTCCTCTGCCATAATATCTTTTACCAGGAGCACATGGCCAATCTCCCGGTGTACAAAAGTCTCCCTGGGCATCCTTTTCGGTGACAAAGCAATATCCCCACGCATATGGACCGTCTGGTGCACTTGGCCACCCTCCTGCATGTTCATAAACATCAGTTAATTTTATGCTCTATGGTTTTGCCACACAAACAAGATTAATCGTGACTTTTTGCATGAAATTAAATGTCTGAATATGACATACAAATATCTGATTATCTATACCGACACTAACCAACAAACGTGTGGTTTCATGAAAATCGGTTCAACGTACGATCTCGCACATTAATAACAAAAATCTAACTCACTGTACGTTATCATAAATTGTATTGTTTTTGAAAAATAAAATCATGTAAAATTTCTAATTATACCAAAAAGATCAAGAGAATACCCCTAAAAAGAAAAGAGATCAAGATAATATCTCTATTTATAAATATGTCCGGCATCCAAAACTCATTAAATATCTTAGGAGACTTATGATGTTGAATATACTTCATGAGTTTGATCCAATAGTAAAAAGACATGTATGTTTGGACTTAAAGGATTTCGGATTTAAGCCTTGCTACCTTTTGGATGGAGGTATATTCTTTCGGTCATATAAAATCTTCACTGTCTAGGACTCTAGTCCATCTCTTTACCCTAAATTTTTATTAGCAAAAAAGGAAATTATTTTCTTAATATTTTATTATTTTATAAAAACAAAGGGATTAAATTATCTAATTCAATTAGATAAAATAGTTGGTTAATTAGCTTCACAGTTAGTAGTAAGAATAGACCAAGCCGGATTAACATGAAATACGATATAGTCTGTGTCAAGTTTAGGTTAGATTTAGAAAAAATAGAGAATACTAAGATTTGAAGTCTATTTAATTAAAAAGACCATGAAACATGCATAAAAATAACATTTTTGGCCTATTAAGTCGACCTACTTAAGTTAATATGTATAATATAATATATTTTATCCTCTAAAAAAATATTTATATTTCTATTATTACTATATTACATTTTATATTTTGTATTAAATTATATGTCAATTTGCAAACAAACTCGGCAATCTTTATTTTTTTTAACATATTAGCATCTTAAGTTTTTTTTTCATATTTAAATATATTCTTCTAAACCAGCTAGAATTGAAATATGATATCATACCAAGTCAAATTTTCTAAAACATTAAGTTAAATATTAAAGTGTAGTCATTTTATGATACACAAATGAAACGAGTCTTATACCATGCTCAAGCTTCTTTCTATCATTGGATCAATAAGTCTTTCCAATGGATCACATATGATATCATTATACTTTATTGATCCAATGATGAAAAATATATTTGTGTAAGATTAAATTACTTGTGACAAAGCTTCAAAATGAAGCATAAACTCATTGGTATTATAATTTGTTGGTTTATTAAGATATATTAAAAGAATTAATATATATATATATATATATATATATATATATATATATATATATATAGTAGATGTTTAAGAGTTTTTAGAATTAAAAGAATTATTTAAAAATGAAACAATTTTTCCTTTCTCTCCTTATAATTAAATATACTCTATTTTTTTAAACAAATGTATTATATGTAAAGTAGGTATATCCAATTATCTAAATACAAAAATAGAATAAGGAATATACCGGTGGTTTCATGAGAAGTTTGAGCCAAAAAGGCAGCAAGTTCCTTCTTACGGGTGGCATCATCACCAGTAGTACCAAATCCATTAAAAGATCTAGCCGCAGCAATGAAACCATCGTAGGTATAAAATCCATGACCAGCACAACGTTGATCATTTCTATATTTAAGCATTTGATCAAACAAAGATGATGGAATAATACTTCCAACATCTCCACCACCACCTGTACTAGGAGTTGGTGGGTTCGGTGTCGGAGAAGATTTACATTGGCTCTGACAACCATCTCCACAGTATTGATTAGTGTCGCCACAAAAACCAAATTTGCTGCAACATAGCCCATTTGGGCAAAGAGCTCCATTAGCTTGGCTACCACATTGCTCTGCTTTAGCTACAAGAAAGAGAGGTAGTAAACATAGTATCAAGCAAGATAAGTTTGTATTCGCCATTTTTTAAGAGTGGAGTCGGTTTGGTGTGTGACATGAATGAGGTAAGATATCGTTAATTTATAGATGAGCATTAATGAGATTAATTGTTTTTTTGTGTACATATTTTGAAAATTGGCTGCTTTTAGTGCACTTGACTTTTTTTACACAATGAAGGTTTAAGTGTTAAATTACACTAATTAGTGTTGCTGTATATGTAAGTAAAAGGTTTAGTCAAAAAGATTTCTTAGTGTGACTATTATTATTAGAGTACCAAAATACAAATGAACAAAGAGTACAAGAAAGTACTCAAATAAAAATAAAAAAAAAGTACTCAACAAAAAGCATATACAGTATAACCAACGAAAAGAAAGAAGTACATCGGAACCAGAAGCATCCTGCTGGGAGGAGTAACATAAAATTTGACAATCACCTAGATCATTCCAAATAATTAGGTAGTTTAATTGATTTAAACTCTACAAATAATAAATATTTACTAAGAAAAAGTAATTTTTAAAATTTTGATAAATAAATTGACAAACTTTTCAATAAAAAGTTATGTCTTTGATATTTTAACATGTGATCTAAGAGCACATGCTAGCATTTTCTTTCATTTATTGTTACTTTTCTCCACGATTTAGGAAGGTAAAACTATTCACTTCTTTCGATCTCAATTATAAACAAAAAATTATTTTTTGAATTTCATTGAATAACTAATGTATATAATTTGTAATATAGACTAAATACATATTCAATAGACTTAAATGAAATGTTTTTTGAAATTTTTTTTGGGGTGTGTCAGATTTGTTAAACAATAAGTATCAGACAAAACAACTCAAGACAAAACAACACATCACAAAGCAGAACAACACAAACAATTTTTTTGGGATGTGTACGATTTTTTATGGACAAAAAGTTAATTTTGATATTTTATACGACTTGTACATGAAATAAAAAGTTGTGATGTGGTTAACGAGAAACAAAAATTTCAATCTTTGTCACATCTCTTACTTCTAGTTTGTCTTGCCCTAAACAATTTTACAAATCAAACCAAAGTTTTTTTTTTCAAAGATTATAACCAAAGTTATCATGTTTTGTCTTTATTTTCTTTTAATAGATCAAACATACCTTTGAATGAAATGTTGTTATAATTTCTTAATTTAATGTTGGGTCACAGCTCAAAAAATTAATTATTTGAAGTAGTCGGGTCAACGAGATCGTCCTTGCCGGGTCGTGAGGTGTTGTACACTTTGACGAATTCAAACACAAAATTTGTACCCGTTGGATAAACAATTAGAATTTAGAGATTTTTTCTTTTTTTTGAAGGAAGAGATATTTTCTTTTGAAAGATGGATAAACAATTAGAGATGAATGGATGATCTAACATTGCCCTATTCTGCATGCGGATGTCAAAGACATGAATAAAAACCACATAAATGATGAGATAAACTTGAAAATTCAATCAAATCCAAATTAATTAAATTAGTAGCTTTCTTATGTTTGGAATCAAATTGAAAAAATATCCAAATTAATTAAATTATAGTTTTTTTTAAAGAAATATTATCTTTTTTAATGTTTGGAATTGAATTGAAAGAAAATAGATTAATTTATATTACTGTGTAAGAAAATATTTTAAATAGGTTCTTAAAAAACATAAACCTACTTTTGTTAAAAAAAAACTACTTTTTCAACCATCTAGAACATTCAAATAATATTTTCATTTAGAAAATAAAGATATCATTGTATGAAGAAAAAACTATATATATTTGGCGTTGATTTCTTTTCTCTCCCATACACCATGCACGACTCAAGCTGGAAATACTTTCTTGTTCCTTCTATCCAAAATAAATAATATTTTCTTGTTCCCAATCCTACACGTAACGTTGTTGATACTATCTTTGACAATTTCAAACCAGACAAGATTAAAATGTGACCGCTCTGATTATACACTACAATTTTGTGTTAGATATCAGACACGGCACTCCCACTACATTCGGTTCAAAAATGGTGACAATTTTGTATCCCATGCACAAATGCAGTGCACCTGTACTGGGATATACCCGTAATACATGGCGAAATTTCGTATCGGATATGTGTATTCATACAGCAGCAACTATATTATATTTTTGTTACATATAGCTAAATATTAGAGTATTATCACACGTCTGTTATAAACTTATTGATTACCCAAGAGCGCTTAGATGAGATGACATTAGTTTGGTCTCGTCTAACTTAACTAAGGTTCAGAGTTCGAATTCAGTCTTGTGCATGCAACAAGATTAGAACTTTTAGGAAGTGTTTGCATCCCATTTGGGTCCTACAAGATTCGAGAGAATTTTCTCCGCAATTGCGCGCGCGTTGTACATCCGGTTTTCACCCAAAAAAATAATAATTATAAACTAATTGATTTGTCTCAAGTGGTTGATAATCTCTCTATGACGAATCGTTTGGAAAAATCTAAGTTCAACGGTGGAACAATTTTTTGCTAGACTTTACTTACCTCTGATATTCAGATGAACTCGAGATTACTATAACTACAAGAAATATATCAATTTGCCAGGGGCGAAATCCCTGACAAAAGAGCATAAAGCCCTGAGAAACAGACATTTAACAGGGAGTTTGCCAGGGGAGGAATCCCTTGCAAAATAGGTCAACGCAAATTATTTGTCAGGAGTTTAACCCCTGGGAAACTTGCGAGGGACGCATCCCTAGCAAAAGCCCTCACAAAGCCCCTGGTTTAACCCCCGTCTTTATTCCTGTCAATAGTTCTAACGCAACTGTTGTTCTGACGCACTGCTGCTCTGACGCACATGTCCTATCAGCTACTTTGCAAAAGTTTCCAGAAATTTCTGACGCAAATTTTGCGAGGGCCTAAGCGAGGGGCTTGCCCCTGTGAAAGTGTAATGTATTTTTTTTTAAAAAAGGTTTTCTATTTAGAATTATATTTTTTTAAAATTTTATAAATATTAATTATTAAAAGAAATCATAAGTATTATTTAAATAAAATAAAAAATTGAATTAAAAAAATAAAAATAATTTCATATTTATTAAAAATGTAATAAAACACAATATTTTATTAAAAATATTAAATAAAATTTCGAGTTCTTTTTTAAACCAATTAAGAAAAATATTTCAATATACAATAAAACTTAATAAAAAAAATTAAACTTAATAATACTTTTAAAAATCTCTCAAAACAAAATATTTAAAAATGTTTTTGAAAAAAATGTAACTATGATAACCAAAAAAACGGTAACTAAGATTCCAACAAGCATAACACGTTAAAAAAAACGTTTTTCAAATTAAACTCAACAACAAAATTTATATGTCAAATGCTATTTATTTTTTTTTAACAAAAACAGCTTTAGAAAAGAAAAGGTTTTTTAAAATAATTAATAGCATAATCAATTCTCCTAACAAAAAAACTAACTATGATTACTTTATAAAAAAAATAGTATGACAAAATAAGAAGAATAAACTAGAAATAATAAGAAGAAGAATGTATTATTTAAACCTATTATTATGTATTATAGATAAACAAATATACGTTTTTTTAGGATGAAATGAAGAGTGTTTATACCACAACATTGAAGTTTTTTAATTGTTTTGATGAATGAGGAGAAAAAAATATACAAAAAAAATAAGGAGAAGAATGTAGTGATGATGTGAGAAAAAATAATGAAATTTTGTTAAGTTTATGATGAATGAGAAGTAATAGTGTTCATCTGAATTTAGGCCCTGGCAAAATGCTCACAGCCCATGTGGTGCAGAGATGCTTTTGCAAAGATGCACATGGGTGCAAAGATTCTCTCTTGTCTGGGGCAATCCCTAGTTTAAGCTCTGACAAAACGCTGACAGCCCATGTGTTGTGTCACATCACTTAGTTTCAAACTAATTTAAAATGGAAGGAGGTTTCCCGCCTCAAATTTCGCAGGGGTTCAAGTATGTTTCCCAGGGGTTAACCCTTGTCACACCCAAATCTCTCAAAATGTATTTTTCCAGGGGTACCCGTGTCTCTACCCCTGGCAAATTTCCCAGGGGTTGACGCCCCTCGCATATATCCCTACAAATATCAGTTTTTCTTGTAGTGTATGGCCTTTTTCGCTTAAAAATCAAAGGGTTAGCACAAAGAAAATATGTACTTTATAAAAACCACCAAAATCATATTACTTCATGAGAAAAAACTAAACTATTAGTTTCTCACAAATATAAATTAATTGGAACCAAAACCCAACCACAAATTATTGTTGATTAAGTACTTCAGATGGCATGGCATTAACATCATAAGCTATGAAAGAATGCGGCATTAACGTGCAATAAACGGGCAAGAAATGAAAAAAAAAAAAAAAAGAGGGCAAGATAGTTCCTGATCACAAAAAAGAAAAATAGAAAGAAAATAAAACTCGAATTGGTCCATTTGTGTCGACATTTAACTGTAAATTTGTTGTACGTGGATTTGAGTCAAATAGTCACATTAGAGCTAAGGTTGATTGCTTGGCATAGCTAAGCAATTAAGACCTATAGTGAATTTGGTTAAAATAATTCGTCCGGCAAAGGAAAAGGTGAATACTAATCGATGATAAATTCCTAAAATATATATATTAGTTGACTTAAAAAAGAAATATTAGTCAATGATTCCACGTAAGCAGTTATGCCAAACGCAGCTATAAAAGCGTCGCTCCTCGCCACGCCTCAGATACGACTACTTTTTTATACATTTTCTCACACTCTTCTCTCAAGTACAAACACTCACTTGGACATCAGAGCATTTATCTGTTTTGCATGTTCATTCCCCTCTGTCAACAAACAACCTCCATCACAGCGGAGCTCTTCCTTCGTCGTACCAGGTCTTCATCAACACGAGCTTCGAGATTGTGTCATTCTAGTTTTGTTCCAATGAATAAACAACTAAAATTGTGTATACCATAATTTCTACAATAGTATAAGATTGTGTAGACAACCTCTACAAATAATACAAGATCATAGAGGCAATTTCTGCAACAAGACAAAGTTGTGAAAAATTGCTCTCAACAATAGTACAAGTCAATACAATGGCTCCCATTTTAACGAATATACTATACATCGTTCAAATCATTCTTGACAATGTTCAAATCACTCTTGACTATATAATAAGCACTCCAACACTTAGCAAACTAGATAGAATTTCATATACAACACAACTACGAAAGAAATATTTACGAAAGTAAGTAAGAAATTTACAAATTTCCGTTTACTTTAATAGAATGAACAAACACTTGTATCAAGTTAGAAATTCACTTATCCTTTTTGTGATCGCAAGTTTATATTCACTTATCCTTATTCATAGTTGTAAATCCTTAAAGAACTAAGTTGAAGCCATAATCTTTTGGTAGAGAAAGGGACTAGTTGAGTTAGAATTTTTTGTAGTAAGAAATCTAAGATATTGTTAGGTAGACAATATTATAATGGATTGAGAAGTAAGGTAGACATAATGTATTCATAATCTTTGGGTTAAGTTGGTTGTAAATCTGATGAGTCCAATATTCCAAAAATGGTCATGTTTCCTCCAAACTCACGAAATTGCTTTGATAATTTGAACTTTAAAATTCTTGTGATTCAAAATGCAATAAAACAGAATGAAAAATGGATATTTGGGCTAAAATGGATATATGGCAGAATTTTGACCCGAACAGATTTTGTGGATAAAGTGGAGAAATGGAATGGAAAGAAAGGGACGCCACACTTTCTAATCCAAGAAAGTGATAAGTCTATGGGATTGGTGATCACCACAAGAAAGGATTCTTGATATGATCAAAATTGGTCCAATCCAGAACCAAAGAGCAATTGCTCAAAAACACACATAGTGTAGTTTTTCACTCAAAATAGTCTCCTTTTATTGATGATTTTCGCCCCTTATATATATGAAAGAGGTCACATGCTGTAATACAAGGAATATCAAAGAAAATAACTCATGAAAACTGTTAGAATTCAGCCATTAGTCTAACATCAATGCCTAGTGCTGAATAAATGCAAAAATGGTTACAAATTGATTTAGAATGAAATTGTGCAGCCACAATTGATGGTGGGGCGTCTCCCATGATGCTAAAAATGTTTCCAATTGATTTCTTCAATGAGTGGGCTGAAAGAAAACAATTTATTGTGCTTTAATGTGTGGCAGCGCCACTTCCTCCTTTCCTTTCATATCTTGTGCTATTTTTCTCCCTCCCATTAATGTTCTTGATTTCCTTTCACTCTACTTGATTCAACATATTATTTCCTTTCTAAAATGAAGCAAGCACGCCATTTAAAACTTTTGAAAGCTTTATAATGGATAAAACACACTAGAAATTCAAACTTACTGTTTTTGGCCAAAATTGGTCCCTTACACTTTTATTACAAAATAAAATAAATAAACATTAAAATGGGCAGCAAGCAAGCCCTCCCTCCATTCCATTGTGGCCCTCATCAAAATCCTTAGTAGTTAATAATATGTTGGAAGCTTTATGTTACTCGCCTTACCTAAATCCTTTCTCAATAGAGGTAAACATGTTTGAAGCTTTCTATTACCCGCCTTACCTAAATTTCATCATTGTTCCCTAGACTATACTTGAGATGGGTGTCTATGCTAGTTAATAACATTGATGAAAATACAATCTAGTAAAAGCTTATGGAAAACTAAGTTATAGTTGAATGTACAATTGCTTTAGTAGTTTTGGTAGGATATATTTATTCTTTAACACTCCTCAACTTGGAATAGATATTGGTCATTCCTAACTTGTTATAAGGTAGATATTGACCCTTACCATTTTAGTAAAAAAGTATATTTAAAAATAGTTTTTTTTTAAGGATATATTTAAAAATAGTTTAAAATATAGAACAATATCTTCCATACAAATAATAAATTTTATAAAATGGCAATGACGGCAAACTTAGTTAGTAAGGAGTTGACTCACACTTAAAGTCGTGTGTTCATCTTTCATTGTCGATGTGAAGATCTGTATAATGGATGATATATAAGTATAAGAGGCAGATTTACCACCCAGCTAGCCTGGGCATATGCCCGGGCTCAACCCATAATTTCTTTGTATTGCTACAAGAAATTTGACTTATAGTGACAGCCAAAATCCGTCACTATATGACATATTTCTGTAGCTAAATCTGTATGACATTGCCAAATGGTTGTCATTATATGTTCTCCACCCTTACCTACAGACAAAACGTAGGTAATTCTAAGGATACCATTTTAAAAACATTATGGACTTCTACCTACGGTTGCGGCTGTCACTAAAACTTATCATTGTTTTATTTTATTTTTTATATTTTTTATCCTACTATAAATTCTAAAAATGAATAATTTATAAAATTATCACTAAAATTAGTTTAATCAATATAATAAAATATTATAATCAATATCATTGAAATTTGAAATTGATTACTATAATCAATTTTTAGAATAAATTCTTGAAGTGACTTAACTAGAATAATTCTCCCTGATTATGAACAATTATACCATTCACTCAAACCAATACTCAATACTCACAAAAATACTCAATACTCATAGAAATCAAAATCTATATATATTTCATTGCTCGTTTAATTTATGATAACAAAATTTGAATCACTATTCATAATAGCTTATTAGACAAAATGACATAATATCACGTTACAAATTACACTCACTTCATACCTAAAAAAATTTACAAACATTTCTACAACATGGCATAATAAATCAGATTTTAACTTATAATTTGTGGATTTTCAACAATAGCAGGTGCATACCAAAGCTATTTAAAGTCACATGTGAATTTGCGGTAAAAAATTTAATTTGTGGAACTTTTAATTCGACGAATCTCTTTTATTTCGATTTATGACTATTTATATATTATGTCGCATATGAATTTACGGTCAAAATTTCGCCCAGACTCGATAAAATTTATGACTCCGCCACTGATAAGTACCCCTATAAATGCTATTTTAGCGTTGATGTATGCTCCAACCATAGTGAGCCCGAAGAGCTCAAGTTACCCAAACCTTTTTTATAAGTTAGGAATAACTAATTATATATAGTTCGTGAAAATAACCTATATTTTTCGTAATAAGGTCCACATTTAAATCAAGTGTAACAAAAAAAAAATCAAGTCCATTACCCCCGATATTAAGGTAAATGTCAAGAAATCTAATTCACATTTAAAAAAGTCTAATTTACATAAAACATGTAAGTTTAGTTAAATTATAAATTACTTCCTTTCACAAAAGTTAAATTCTATATGCCTAAAAATACTAATTATACATGTTTTACGAAAAATATATTCAAGTCGTACTTAATTTAATTTTAATAAATAATTTCAACATTGCATATGGGACACACCCTGCTTATCCAAAATTATTATGACATATGCTCCCATGCACGTGTTCTATGAACTATTGGACTGAATAATTAAATTTAAATACATCGGTTATATATTCTTTCTTCTCATTCCAATTAGTGTCCCTCAAATTGGCAAAACCAACAATGTCCGAATCAAGCAGTGTTTCTTCTCCACCACTTCAAACAAAACAATCAAGATCATGTCTTTCAACAACAACAATCTTATTAATCATAGCTTTTTCGGTGGCATTAGTTGCTATTCTCTACAAACTCGGACAGTTTGAACTGGTTCACTTTCCAGACAGGGAGTTACTCTGGCGAACCTCCACGGCTCCAGCTGTCAACCCGCGCATGTGGGTTGGTTCTGAAGTCGTGGTGGAGGGTAGGGTAGATGGACCTGAAGACTTAGCGTATGATAAGAGGAGGCGTCTTATATATACGGGTTGTGAAGATGGATGGATCAAACGAATTACTGTGAATGAATCGGTGGCTGACTCAGTGGTTGAAAATTGGGTTCATACCGGTGGAAGACCACTTGGACTTGCTTTGGAGAAAACCGGTGGACTCATAGTTGCGGACGCTGACTTGGTATGCCCTAGAATGGATCTATGTAAATAGAGTCTTTAGATTATTTTTACAAAAATATAGTGAAAGAGAAAATATTTTATTTTAAGTTTAATAACAATTTTGGTCCATTTATTTTTATTATTTTACGAAATTGGTCCTCTTATTTTAAAATTTGATAATTTTAATCTCCATCAAATATTTGATCTAAAATATAGTAATATGACATGTTTTAAATGATTTTTCTTACAATTTCATCGACATTGACCTTTTCTCATCATTAGATCATATATTATCTTTGTCTTAAATTATAAGCAAAAAAGACCAACTTTTATCATATTTAATTACATTGTTTCAATAAATTATCTTTTCCAAAGGAAAATTAAATGCAAAGTGCATTCAATTTGCTCTCTCTTTCATTTTTTCAATAACCAATAACCAATGAAAATTGTTTTTACATCTTTCTATAAAACTTATTTCAAGATAACACAAGAAACTATGTTGCAAACTACTATGTTTTAATTTTCTTAATAAGTGTGATATTTTTTTTTTGCTTATAATATGGGGCAGAGACAGTATCATTTAAAATATGTTACATCATTAATGTTTAGGGACCAAAACTGTTAGATTTTAAAATAGATGAATCAATTCTGCCAAATAGTGTGACCAATATTGCAATTCAGCCTTTACTTTAGAGTTAAAACATGTTTAAATTTTTTTATAAAATTTCTATTTTTTATCTTAGTTATTGTACGCACATTTTAGCATGTATATATAGTGTATAAAAGGTGAATATGCATAGCATGTACTATAGTAATGTTTATTTTTTTTTTAAGGAATGTACTAGAGTAATTTTGGTATGTACTGGACATTTTATTTAATCATTGAGTATCTTGTAAAAAATTTATATCTATTCATTTGAAAAATTCTTTGGTACAAGTACGTTTGATACAACTAAAAATATTTTACACTAGCCCAAAATTACAATGAATCATACGCAAAACCCTAAAGTATTTACAATAAAATTAATCGTTTCGAATACTTTAATGATTATAATTTACATTGTCAATGAATTGTAATCATTAGATTATTAAAAAAATAGATTTTATTGTAAATACGTTCGAATTACGTCTATGATTGATTGTGATTTTGAGATAGTAAAAGATTTTTAGTTGTACCAAAATAAATCTCATAAATTATTTAATTATTGGAGTTAACTTATTTGATCATTGTGCACAATAATAATTGTAATAATGATATAGGGACTATTGAGAGTGACACAAAAAGAAGGGAAGGAACCGAAAGTTGAAATTCTGGCAAATGAACATGATGGATTAAAATTCAAGTTAACAGATGGGGTTGATGTAGGTGAAGATGGTACAATTTATTTCACAGACGCTACATACAAATACAATTTGAATGATTTCTACAACGATATCTTGGAAGGTGAGCCTCATGGTAGATTCATGAGCTATAATCCAGCAATAAAAAAGGTTACATTGCTTGCCCGTAACCTCTACTTTGCTAATGGAGTTGCAGTTGCACCTGATCAAAAATTTGTTGTCTACTGTGAAACTGTTATGTAAGTAATAACAATTTAGTTGCACCCACTCTCCAATTTTTTTTTGTCAACAATCATGCTATCGAGTACCCTTAAGATATTAGTTAAAGAAAATTATTAAAAAAAAAAACTTTTTTAAAAATAACTTTTTTAAATTTAAAGAAAAAAGAGTTGAATACACACTTTTTAAAATAATAACATTATATTAGTTGTCTTAACTTGTACCATTATAATACTTGTTAGTATTATTGTTTAATTATATGTAATAAGTAATCCTTATGTATTATACAAAATCCTTGAATTTAGTCTCAACCATAAATTGTCATTGTTAGTGTTTTGAATAATTTTCAACTGTTGGTCCAGGACCATAGAATTTTCCCTTGTTTAAATAATGAATCTTTTTTTTTATCGGAATTAAACTTATTTATGAAAATTTTACAGGAGTAGGTGCAGAAAATATTACCTACAAGGTCCTAAAAAAGGAAGAATAGGCGAATTTAGTCCTGACCTACCCGGCATGCCAGATAATATTCATTATGTTGGGAAAGGGCAGTATTTTATTGGAACGGCCCTGGTAACATAATTCTTAATTAACTTTAAATGTTCACTTAGTCTTATAATTTATTGACTAGTCTAAATTATTTTTTGTCTATAATTGCTGAATCGAAGTGGTAAAAAATTTGAATTTTTTAGAAAAATGGTCAAGAGTTCAATCATAGTTTTTGACTATGGAGAAATTTGATGGGAAAGGAAGACCTAAAAAAATATTATAATTTGTTTACTACACTTGGAATACCAGATACCAGTTAAGCTAACAGTGGAAATTTTAGTAAAAAACTTTAGGTTAATTACAATTTTGGTCAATATTTACATTTATGTTCCGTTTTAGCCCCTTAATAATTTAGGTCACAAAATTTTGGTCACTGCAAGATTTTCAGGTTAATGTATTATCAGTACAAAGTTTTCACCGTCGTTTAGTAAAATTGCAAGATTTCTACAATGAAACAACCATAACTAAAATCAAAATAAATCCATTATATACTCTGGTTTTTGCAATACAAAATGAAGCTGATTTCTAATAAATGTTGTGTTTTAATGGCAGTCAATAACTTCTCAATGGAAATTATTGCTTAGATATCCTTTCCTTCGAAAAACTGCAGCAATGGTTACAAAGCATTTTAGAAGGCCAAAACTAGAGATAAATGGAGGAGTTATAGTTGTGGATTTGGCAGGAAAGGTGACAGATCACTATTATGATCTCCAATTATCATTGATTTCAAGTGGGATCAAAGTTGATAATTATATATATTGTGGTTCCGCTTATTACCCGTTTTTACTACGGCTAGATGTGAAGCAATATCCTCAGCATGAACAACAGGAAATATCTCAGCCAGACTAGGTTTCTTAATAGGACTTTATTTTTTTTATATATGTTATTACTGTTCTCATGTCAAAATGTATACAATATACTTTTATTTTCAAAAATGTC
>Ga0228711_1006573_pt1 | contig 17205 bp, 9 predicted proteins | sample MedpolnodulmetaG_2_FD_177996 | JGI IMG/M metagenome (GOLD analysis project Ga0228711, IMG submission 177996) | Root nodule microbial communities from Medicago polymorpha collected in Santa Monica, California, United States - brown nodules | ecosystem: Host-associated > Plants > Roots > Nodule...
AGAACATAATCATCTCTTGACCTAATCACAAAGGATCTAGCTACTCATGGCTAAAGCACAAATAACTAATATGAAAGAAGGATTCATTACATGAAATTGGTAACCAGATATGAGTTTTGATGGTCTCTCACCTTCTCTACAGATCTCCAGCTCACAAAGTTAGTTTCTTTCTCCAAAATTCCAACCCTTTCCTTCAGAAAACAACTTCCCTTTTATAGGAAAATTCCCAAAAACGCTAAAATCGTACTCCGATGCTGTAAATCGGAGCACGATGGCTTCATTAAACTCAGAACTCAACTGAAGCGTCTGCCAAATCGTAGACCGATTTTGCTCCATCGGAGCACGATTTTTTACGAGACAAAATGTCTCAAAAATGCAGCAAAATCGTAGCCCGATGCTGTAAATCGGAGCACGGTTTCTCCTTTGTTTCAGCATAAAAAATCAGTCTTTTTGCAACTTCTAACTCATGCACAATCACCTGAACTCAACCAAAATTACATAAAAACTATAACAAAAGTGTTATATGACCTAGTATCATCATTAGCCAACCCTAAAAGAATACGATGCTGTAATAAATATAAGAGAACACCAAAAAAAGTCAGGATAAATATATTTAGTCTTTTATCTTATACTTTTGGGTTTAGTTTAATACTTTTATAAGGGTCACTTTATTTTATTATTAGTTTTAGTTTGATTCTTAAGTTTTAAAATTTTCTTTTTGATCATTTGTATCAAATAAAAAATAAGGCTAATGAACTCAATTGAAAGTTTTAAAATTTACATGATTAAACTAAAACAAAAACATATGATAAGGAACCAAGCATTATCAAACCTATCTACAAACACATGTTAAAAAAGTCTAATATTGATTATCATTTTTTTAAATAACAATATTAAACTCCCTCCGGTCATATTTACAAAAGAAAGTTGACTTTTTAGATACATTGAATAATTTATGTATTTAGTCAAGAACCTAAACCAAATACATAAATTATTTAATGTATCTAAAAAATTAATTGTCTTTTATAAATAGGACCGAAGGAAGTATTTGATAAAGAAGAAAGTCAAATACAAACTTAGGTGTTTTTGACTGGTGTTTCTTTTAACAAAGAATGTGAGTTAATATATAATTTTGGCCTCCTTCTTCCTATATCACAATGGACAATGTGAGGTTTATTTCAATATGAAACTCCAACAAGCTCCACATTGGTTGAAATTGAACATCTTTAATCTTCATTATTTAAACAGGAAAAAATCATCAATAATCATACTCAATTGTAAAAAGTATACTTCGATTTAAGATAAATAACTTCAGGAATTTACAAATGCCAAAAATCAGGTGGAAAAAAGTAACACAATTTTTTTGTTGGCCTCTCCAAAAAATCTTAGCCATGCATCAACATAATCTTACACCACATCTTTGCACCATTGCCAGCCAATTGCTCATAACTCTAGCTTAAACCAAAAAGTTTTGGCACCGATTGTTGTGGATTCCAATGATCGCTGATATCAATAATGGAAAGTTTTTTTTTTTTATCCCTATCAAAGAAAAATTATATTTTTTTCATTTTTTTTCTTCTTACAATCAGTTATCATTTTTATCTTAATAACATCAAACTTCTTTTTCTCGTTCATTAAAGATGTGATTTACGTCTCTTTCGTTCTAAAATTGAGTCATATTTGTAATGAGGGGTAAATTACCTCCACTTCATCAAGAAAAAATGTAGGCTTACTGATATGGTTTTTTCTTACTATCAATTACCATTTTTATCTTAAGAACGTCAAATTTCTTCGTCTCCTTCATTCAACATGTACTCACCTTTACTTCGTTCCAAAATTGAATCTTATTTGTCATTAGGGTAAATTATCAATAATTCATCGAGGAGTAACATAGATCACACCATAATGGAATCATTGGTCTAAGAGTTCATATTCCTCGCTCAAACCAAAAAAATATAATACCAACAGTTATGGATTCGGAAGAGCGTTTGGAGCAACGATAGACAAATGATGCAGGACCATTGAGATATTTAGTCACCTCTCTCATATCTTTACCAGTTTGTTCATTCATAGTTGATGTGGAACTATTATTCACACTTGAATACCAACAATTTCACCCCCAAGTTTGAGTATGCCGCATCACAATACTTAATCCAAACACCAATTTCCTAATCTCGCTCCCTCGCCAAGCCAAACCAAGACTCTAATACACTTGTTGTGGAGTCGAGGTAGGTCAAGAGCAACAACGAGCTAAAGACTCATGCCTAACAAGAGACCAAGACACCATATCTTCATATGGATCACCTCTCTTATTTATTCAACACTGAACATTTTCATAGTTGATATCTTACTAACATTCACTAGGGGTGGGCATGGTTCGGTTATTGAAAAAAACTGAACCGATCCAAACCGAATTGTTGAAATGGTTCAGGAAATCCAATCTGAACCGTTTTAAGTTTGGAATGAACCGAACTTATGGTTCTGTTAACCGTTTTGTTACCAACGAACCAATCAGATTGAACCAAAATTAATATATTGACCCAAAATGTATTTTTTTGGGTACTTTTGCGAATTTAATTGTGTGTATTTGTTTTTTTTTGTCTTTTTTAATGTAATTGCAACAAAAATAAAATGTAATTACAAATCTATATTGGTCTTGATTATATATTAACCAAAATCACAACTTTATATTAGTTATTGACGATAGATATGAAACTAGGCACGTGTTCATGTTTTCTTTTCCTTCTCTTGAGCACCTGTGCATGTAACCGTCAAGCACATATGTTTGTGTTGTCCACTCATGCACAAACACAAACTGTAGTGCCTTAGTTAAATTGTTTATGTAGGCATGTTTTCCATTTTAAAAGGATTACTATAATTGAAATAAATATAGGGTCTGTCTATTCTTCATTTAAATATATCAAATTCTTTTAATCATAGATATTGTCAATTTGTACAATTGTAACTTTGTATATAGCATGTGCAATTGTACGAGTCATGTATATTAATTGTGTAAATAAAATTAAGTATGTAGAAATTAATTCATTTATATTAATAGTAACTATATCCTATCGGTATATTATTATTAATATAAATTCCAAGTAAATAGTTATTATTGTTTGTCTCTGAAAAATAATAATGTACCTTCATTTAATAAATAAATAATTGAGCTTTGCTATTTGTAGCGAAACAAACTTCACAAATTACTCACGAATACACTAGCACCGTTGGATATCTTTTTGTTACAATACATGACTGACCGACACAATACATGGGCAGGTGAGTAAAAATTTGGTTTCCCTTCAATACATGTCGGGCAATTATCGGGATACCGCTTTTCGCAATAAATAGTTTTTTTCTAAATAATTATTCTCTCCATTCCTAATTATAAGCATATTTAACATTTTAGTTCATATACATCATTAATTGAATGAATTTAAAAAGTTAAATTTACTTATAATTGGGAACGAATAAAGTATTTAGTAGTAATTATGATCTATAGTATGTTAGTAGTAATTATACCCTATCGGTATATTATTATTAATGTGAGTAACAAAAATATATTTATTATTAATGTAATTTTGTTGTGATACAATAACCTTATTCATGATTTATGCTTGTAACTTTATTCATGGTTTATGCTTATATTTATCATTTGCAAATATCCTATCGATATTGGAATTGGTAATATAAGTTTTCTTATTATTGTATTTATTTTAAGATCATAATATGAAAGAGTTTTATTGAAGGATAAGTTTGACTTCGTATATGTGGAATCATTCCATTCATAATTTTTAATGATTCCTTATTCTTTCATGATAGTCTCTTTTCTTAGCTACACGAAAACTCTGATTAGGACTAACTATGAATTGAAAGATATTTAACGAAGGGACCAAAATCATAGATATAAAAATATAGTATATTATAGAATATTAATTAATACCATAACCGTGTACCTTGAATAGTTGAAGAATCCACAGAGACTTAAAAGGGACGTGAGATAATTAGGTTTTGACAGATGCTTCTGCCGCCTTACTGATGGAGTGTTCTTTTGTTTCCAGTGTGTCTAACCTAATAGGATAGTTAGATTATATAATCATCAGTGGAGGTTGAGACTTCTCAAATGGGCTGACTAATAAGAACAGTCCAACCCATCACGGTCCATTCACAATAAGCCCAATATAAATAACAAGTACAATAACATTAAATATTTAATATTATATATTTCATTTATATTTTAATAATTAATAAAAGTAAATCCAAAATGTTCAACAATAGCCTTCAAATAATCTTTAGCATTGCTACTTTCTGGAATGCTTTGCCTAATAGATTTCTCCATAGTGTACATAATGACCTTAAGCGACTTCCTATTAGAGTTTTCCCGGTCTTTATGGAAGATTTTTTGAGTTTGAGCGGACTCATTGGTAAGGGCAACATGTTTGTGAGTTCTTAAAGCTAAATTAACGTCATTGATGGAAAAATCTATTAGGCAAAACATTCCATAAAGTAACAATGCTAAAGATTATTTGAAGGCCATTGTTGATCATTTTAGATTTACTTTTATTAATTATTAAAATATAAATGAAATGTATAGTATTAAATATTTAATTTTATTGTACTTGTTATTTATATTGGGCATATTGTGAACGGACGTGAAGAGTTGAACAGTTCTTATAAGTCAGCCCATTTGAGAGGTCCCTGCCTCCACTGATGAGTATATAATCTAACTATCCTATTAGGTTAGACACACTGAAAACAAAAGAACGCTCCACCAGTAAGGCATCATAAGCATATCTCAAAACCTAATTCTTTAAAGTCTCTTTCAAGTCTCTAAGGATTCTTCAACTGTTCAAGGTACAAGGTTATGGTATTAATTAATATTGTATAATATGCTATATATTTTCATATCTATAATTTTGCTCATCTGTTAATTATCTTTCAATTTATAGTTAGTCCAATTCAAAGTTTTCACGGTGCTAGGAAAAGAAACTATCATGAAAGAATAAGGAAACATTAAAAATTATGGATAGAATGGTTCCACATATTTGCAGTCAAACTTATCCTTTAATAAAACTCTTTCATATTATGATCTTAAAATAAATACAATAATTAGAAAACTTATATTACCAATTATAATATCGATAGGATATTTGAAAATGATAAATATAAGCATAAAGCATGAATAAGGTTATTGTATCACAACAAAATTACATTAATAATAATATTTATTTTTGGTTACACACATTAATAATAATATACCGATAGGGTATAATTACTACTAACATAATATAGATCATAATTACTACTAAGTAATTATTTATTTATTAAATGAAGGTGCAATATAATTTTTCAGAGGCAAACAATAATAATTATTTACTTGGAACTTATATTAATAATAATATATCGATATGATATAGCTACCATTAATATAAATGAATTAATTGCTACATAATAAATTTTATTTACACAATTAACATACATAACTCGTACAACTGCACATGCTATAGACAAAGTTACAATTGTATAAATTGACAATATCTATGCTCAAAAGAATTTGATACATTTATATCAAGAGTACAAATGTCCTATATGTATTTTAATTATAGTAATCCTTTTTAAAATGGAAAACAAACCTACATAAACAAGTTAATTATGGCATTACAGTTTGTGTTTGTGCGTGAATGGACAACACAAGTGTATGTGCTTGACGATTACATGCACATGTGCTCAAGAGGAAAAAAACATGAACATCTGCCTAGTTTTATGTGTCAGAGATAATGCGCGCGTGTGACATAAGCTTGACAGATACACATGTCTGACGTTTTTTTCCTTCTTAAACGGGTCGAAACAACCTGCAAATGACCTGTTTGGATCTCTCTCTTTTCATGGTGATGCACAACAGGCACAAAAACATTTACATTGATAAATAATGACAAGCAAAATTTCATTATAATTTTGAAAACTTATTGATCAAACAGAGATTAGAATTACGAGTTTATTATAAAATTGAATATGCCGACTTAAAAATTGCAATCAAAACAAAGAATACATGAATCGAACGTTATAATATTCAATTAGTGTCATGCATATAAACAAATTCAATCAAGAAAACAAATCGTTGAAATAGACATGGATAAAAAGGATTATGTTTATTTCGTACTACTGTACATATTTACGGCATGTAATCGCTATCACACACACACACACATATATCAACAAGCAGCAACAATAATGTTCAATTGTGATAATAACAGAGAATTTCAATTTTAATATTTTGTATTGGTTACAGTTATTCAAATAGCCATAGAACAAATTTATTTGGCTCTGATAGCAATTGAAAGATATTTATGAGAGGACCAAAATCATAGATATGAAAATATATCACATTATACAATATTAATTAACACCATAATCATGTACCTTGAATAGTTGAAGAATCCATAGACTTGAAAGAGACTTGAGAGAATTAGGTTTTGAGAGAGGCTCCTGCCGCCAAGGTAGTCAAGATCGCGTCCCAGGTCATAGGATCGCACGACCTTACGTGCCACGACCACTCCGTGCTTCGACCTTGCTCCGGATCATTTTTAGTCGATTTTGTGAGCAGATTGTTTTTTTTGGTTGCCAGAAACGTATATAAAACTAGATATAAACAGAGAAGTAGAATAAGAAGGAGATAGAGGAGGCGAAATGAAGATGAAATCAAAGATTTTCATTGTTGTTAATTGTCAAATCTGAAACTCATATTTCCTCTGCTGTTGCCGCACTCCATGGTTGAAGAAGAAAACTAGGTCAAGTTAGGTTAAAGTTGTAGAAGACTTATCTCTTTTTTTTTGAAGAAAAAAGACTTATCTCTTGTTTGGGCCCTAAGGCCCAATACCAAATATCTTCCTTTTATAAAACACTTTACTCTTTTAACAAAACATGTGTCTTTCAAAATGAAAAATAGTAGTAGTACTTTTATTCTCTCAACAAAATAATAATAATAATATCTAGCTCTTTTAACAAAACACGTGACCTTGCTCTTAATGCACAAGACATGATTTTATAAATTATAGATAATAATACCTTGCCTTTCATTCACAAAAAATACCTTACCTTTTATTTAGAAAAAAGGTAGTACTACTAGTAGATAATGGTATCAAAAAAAGATAAAATGCTATTAATTAACTTAGTTTAATGTTGTGATTTATAAAAAGCTAAATTAACCTACCTAAATTGGCACTTGGAGAATCAAACCTAAGACCTCAAGGAGGAGCATACTCCCAGATCTCAAGCCAATACCACCAGGCCAACCCAAGTGAGTTTTGTGATTTATAAGTTATTTTGTTTTTTATTATAATTTTTACATTTTTGTGTGTGTATATATGTGAAGTTACAATTTTGCCTTTGAGTGGGTTCTTACGAACCGTGTTACGTTCCTCGTGTTTACGTTCCTTTAGCAGCCAACCGACCTACGTAGGATCTCGATCATGACTACATTGCATGCCGCTTTACCGATGGAGATCTTTTGTTTTCAGTGTGTCTAACCTACTGAGATAGTTAGATTATATACTCATCAGATGAAGGCATGACCTCTCAAATGAGCTGACTAATAAAAACGGTTTAACCCATCACGGTCTGTTCACAATAAACTCAGTATAAATAACAAGTACAATAACATTAATATTTAATATTATATATTTCATTTATATTTTAATAATTAATAAAAGTAAATCCAAAACGTTGGACATGCTACATACCATGGTATGCTATGGAATCGCATGCACAGGACACTCAAACATAGTGCAGTTTGATCATATTAAATTCTCATATAACGAACTTGTGTAAAACTTATATGTGCATGAAGTAAAGGATCCAAACAAAAAAAATAAATCATGTTATTCACCCTCTCTTCAAACCATCCAATGTTTTTATTCATGAATCATGCACCTTCTTAATTTTAGGATTCTAAATTATTCACTAACAGCAATTTACAGTGTCATCCATTACATTACTTATACCAATTCCCAAGCTACGTAATGGAACGAAGAAAAAGGAGATAATTATGTACAACAACTAATATATTTTTAATTATAGTCAATTGAATATAGCAGCCACACACATCATATTACCGGTGCCAAAACCGGCCCAACCTACCGGGCCACTCCGTTTAGCCCGTTATTTTTGATGGGTTGAGTCGAAGTATTTAACTCGCTTTCTATGGTTGGTTCGTCCCGCTTAACTCGTTGAAAAAACGGGGCAGACACAGGCAAGGTGGGTCAGCCCGCTTAACTCGCTTTTTCTTTTTTCTTAAACTTATTTTATTCTTTTGGATTTAATTTGGTTGTTGGATTTATTTATGATTTGTTTTGTGTTGACATATTTTCTTTATTTTGCTATTATGTATGATGTTGAGTTCGACAATTTGTCAATTATCTTGTTATTACCACAAATTTATTTGATGCCTATTCTTTTAATTATCTTGTTTTTACCACAAATTTATTTGATGCCTATTCTTTTATATTTTTTCATGAGAAAAGCAACATAGTTTTTGCAACAATTAAGTTGTAAAAGAAAAACATTAAAAAAAGTTGTTTTTTTTTCTTTAAAAAAGAAATAGTTTTTCGTTTGGCGGACTGGCCTGCCAACTCGTCTGTCCGTCACTAAATAGGGCGGGGTGAGATTTTGGACTCGATCACCTAATTTGACTTGGCTGATCTCGTTCCGTTTTAAGCAGGCTTATATGGGACGCGCCTAAACCGGGCGGGCCGGCCCGCTTTGCCATCCCTACATCACATTAACTTTTGAAAATTGATGTTCACACTTCACATAAGGCTAAAACACACCTGTAAAATATGCAAATGCCCCCTTGGTAGTTAACTGCCACCGATTTATACCATTGGTAGTTAACTACCGAAGTTTTCCTCGGCAGTTAGTTGCCGATTCGATCCTGCACATATGCAGAATAGAAGCATCAGTTTTCCCATTTGCATATTTCCTCCAAACTTGTCAAATTCTCTCCAATTTAATTTTGGACGAAAAACAATTGAATCATCTGAACTTTATCACAAGTAAGTAGTATTAGTCATTTGTAATCATAATGTTAGTTTGTGTAGGTTTTTTTGTTGTGGATTTTGGTAGTTTGCATGTGGTTAAGGTTGATGTATGAATTAAACTTTTGGTAGATTGCATGTGTAGTTTATGATGTTATAGATGAATGTAGTTGTTGTGAATGTTGTTTAATTGATGTTTATATAGAATGTGGTTTTGAATGGTATAAAATTAACACAATGCAGTTGCACTAAAAGTGTTTGTTAAAATGCCTAAATGAGAATGTTAATGTTAGTTGTTTAGATTGTGATAGTGTATAACTCCATGGTGTTAGAACTGTGTGAATTCCCAAATAGAGTTTTATTTTTGATGAATGTATCTGAGGATATTTATGAATGTATATTTTTGTTAATTTTGATGTCTATTTTAGAATGATAATTTTGATGTTAATGAATTGTGAGAATTTGTTAATTTAATGATGATGTTGATTTTGTTAATGTAACATTTTTCAATGATGTTAATTTTTTAAAATTATGTGTAGATATGTCTGGTCAGGAGCAGGGCCAGAAGATTGACCCATCTAGGTTGATATCTGGTAGAATTGCCGTGACTGGTAGCGTGAGACGGGCCAGGGTAAAGCGCATATCCCAAAGAGGGGAAAAGGTAGAGGTCGGAGGTCGGATGGTGAAGGCAGTTCTCAAGCTACACAACCTACACAGTCACAGGTGGATGACCCGACGCAGTACCTAAATTATTAGGATCATGTACACGGTCACAGATGGTGGTTATGACGACCAACAATTTTCGAATGGTGGCGATGTTCAGCAGGGTGAGGATGTTGTGCCTATATTAGACGAGGATGACATTGCAACTCAGACAGCCCCACATACGTTACCTGATCAGCCTCCCTTTCCTGGAGGACCTCTAGATATATCTTTGCTGTCGTCATACGCTTCGCATGTTGCATTGCGGCTGTGGTATAATTCAAATAATGTAAGTGTTTTTTTAATTGTCTTAAATTATTATATGCAATACTTAAAAAATATCATATCAACATATGCAGTTGTATGCTATTTTTTTTTTCAATTATTGTTCGGTTAAATTTAAATTACGCGCGTCAATTTAAATATAAATTTAAATTACGCGCGTCAATTCAAATTTAAAATTGTGCACGTAATTTAAATTTAAATTGGCACACGTAATTTAAATTTAAAATTACACGCATAATTTAAATTTATATTACGCGCGTCATTTTAAATTTAAATTTAAATTGGCGCACGTAATTTACATTGCAATGTTTTAAATATGTGTTGCATAAAATGTTTATATTGTGTTTTTTATTATTTCAGATTCGTAAGAGCCGTAAAGTTAAAGCAATTAATCATGGTGCTAAGGTGGCGGATCTCCGACGTCCACCACATAATCAGGTGTGGTTTTGAGATCCAGTAACGGTCTACATGATTTGATTTACATAGGCTACACCAATGTGCCTCATGCTTTGCTTATGGCTCTGTACGAGAGGTGGCATACCGAGACCAACAGTTTTCACTTGTCTATAGGGGAGATGAGCATTACTTTGGATGATGTTGCGTGTCTGCTGCATATTCCCATTGAAGGGCGGATGCTGGACCATCCAAAGAAGGTGTCTCAGGTTACTGGAGCGGAGCTGATGGTGGTGCACTTAGGTGTTCCACGTACTGTTGCTGTGAAAACTTGCAAGGATGAATATGGTGCTTGCATTGGTTATAAGACGTTGAAGAATCTTTATGAGGATCACCTCTCTGCTGCTACTAGATTGATAGATGCTCAGATGACGGAGCATATACATGAGAGGGATAGGCGTAGGACAGCTTGTGTGAAGTGTTTCCTCTTATATTTGGTTGGATGTTTGTTGTTTGATGATAAAAGCAACAAACACATCGAGTTTATATATCTGATGACCATGAAGAACTATGCAATGATGGGTGATTATTCATGGGAAGGGATGACATTGGCATACCTTTAACATTGTCTATCTGAGGTCTCTTTCTCTAATGGCAAAGCTCTTGGGGGAAGCACTGCACTACTTATGGTAATAAAGTGTGTAACACTTTTGAACCTTAACTTTTTTTTTTGTTTTTTTTTTTCTTGGTAATAACCTATAAATGTGATTTGTTTGGTTTGTGTAGGGATGATTTTTGGCGCATTTTCCTAATTTGTATAATGTTGATGATAATGCAAACTATCTCTCAAACTATTCGATTGCGGCCAAATGGGAGATACAGAGAGGTCATAGAGAGGGGAAGACCTTCAGTGTATTACTTGATCGTTTGGAGCTGGATGATGTATGTTGGAGGTCGTATGAACAACATAGGGAGATCTAGGAGTTTGAGGAGATATTTTGGTATTCAGGTTGGATCATGTGCGGGGTTGAGAAGGTGTACCACCACTTGCTTGAGAGAGTTAAACAACAGTACGGATACGTGCATGACATCCCTAGACCTCCGACATATGTTCTTTCTATGCGGGCTTCTCACATTCCACAGCCTTTCATTGACTTTCATCCTCACACCATTAAGGAAGAAAGTTGGGGTGAGCCGACAGGAGATATACCATGACGGTTTGAGGATGGATATATGCCATGGTATAGACGGGTGTTTCACTCTCAGATTTTGCCACCTATTACAGGATCTCCTCTGAGGCCAACAAATTAGGAACAGATCATTGCACACCAGCAACAACACCAGGAGAGAGGTTCGCCTGATACCTATGATATGGTTAGTTGTGCTGTTTGTCAGGCTGATGATTACTTGGGTCAGGAGGGGATGTGCAATGAGCAGCTGTATGCGGCATTGCGTCATGTTAGGGAGCAGTTGGCACCGATATTGACCAGGAGGCGTCGAAGGCCGAGGAGGCATCAATAGCAGCAGGAGTAGGACCAGGATCATGATTAGCTGTAGTTGATGTTTAGACTTGTTTTTTAGTTTTTGTATTTTGATGACATTGGTTCGTTTGTTTATATTTTGATGACATGTTCTTGTATTTTGGCTTTAACTATGTTGGTATCTTTATAACGTATTGTGGTAATTGTTTAATATTCATGTGAAATATGTTATCGTATTTTGACTATTTTGCATAGTTTGTGTCAAATGTTGATGAATCCGCTAAAAAACAATGTGTTAAAACAGGTTATAACAACAAAATTTTGGTTTAGCAGAGGCATCATGACGCATCAGCAGTTAACTGCCGAGGAAGATACAAACCAGCGGCAGCTAACTGCCGAAGAAATGAGAGTCGGCAGCAATTACCTGTGGAAGGGCATTTACGTCTTTTTCTAGTGTGTTTTAGCCTTCTTTGAAGTGTGAACAACAATTTTCTTAACTTTTAATGTAATTGCAAATCTATATTGGTCTTGATTCTATATTAAACATTATTATTTTTTGTTAAGAAATAGTTAATTATGCTGAGTTTACATTATGTTATGTTAAGAAATGATTTCTCTATGTGTAAGTTGTAAGGGAAAACCACTTGTAACATTGTGGTTGCCAACGTTATCAATGTCACCAACCACAGCGTCATTCAAATGCTATCCATTTTTGTTGATCCATCATTAATTGAATCATTGTATCATATATCTAATCTAAGGATACTAGACAATACCAGACATCTTGGTGTTGGATCAACAAAAATAAGTGTTATCATTGTATCATATCAACAAAAACAAGCTGTATAGTATCTAAGGAAGTTAAGTTACATAGAGAGACATCGATTGTCGTTAGAGTTTCGAACGAACTTGAATCAATCCTACACAATAGCAGACATTTTCCCACCCTATAAACAACTCCAAAGTGCAGTAACCACCACCCATTCAAAGAATGTTATCATTTCTAAACTTAGGCCTCTATCCCATGGTTGGATAAGCAATTTCAGCTCTCTCCTAAGGCTATATAAACAAAATCAACTTAAGCCTAAAAATAAGCACTTAATGAGTTAACATAACCTCCATTATTCGATACCTTAAACTATGCAAATAATCTTCTCCTTTTATTAACAGAAAAAGTGAGCCTCTTAATGTAATATAAGTTTTTCGATACATACAACAATACAAAAACCAAATAGTCAACAACAAAGAAAAAACAATAATCTAATAACAAGAAACAGAGGAATGAAAACCAAAATTCATTTCCTCCAAATACATTAGCAACTTAAGTGCTTTTTTTCTTCTTCTTTTCTTCCTTATCTTCCTCTTTTAAGTGATTTCTCAGCAACTTCAATTTCCTCTAAAATCCTCACTCTTCTCTTAGCAGGAATAGGAGCAGTTGGACCAAAACTAATATAATGACCTGAAACAGCATTGAGTGCAGAGTACATATCTCTAAAAGAAGCTCTTGCAAGAAGTGCTTTTTCTCTTCTATATTTAGCAACCCAAGAGTTTGAAGTGTCTCTTAGTTCAGCAACTGCAGTGGCTACATTTGGATCATTCTTGTCCATTGTTATGGTTGTTCTTACCTTGCTTATAACCTCCTCTGTTTCTTTCACGTACTCTTCATCTGTAGCTGCAAATGCAGGGGTGACATGAGCAAGAAATGTGGTGGTGAGGATGGTGGCGGTGGTGGAGAGGAACTCCCGGCGGCGGGAGTGTATGGTGGTGGAGGTGGTGGTTGGTGTTAAGGTGGCTGAAATGGTGGGGAGTTTGGTTTTGATGGGTGGGAGTGATTTGGGTGTGGAGGTGGGAGTTATGAGTGTTGGTGAAGCCATGGTTGTGTTGAGAGAGTGGGAGAGATTTTGTGTTGTGGTGATATGAGAGGAAGATGTATTGGGTTTTTGCCACATGGCCTTATCGTCTTATCTTTGATTTTGGTTTTTGGATGAGAAAGCAACCAATGGTTTCTAAGGTATAGATCCATGTGTTGTGTCATCATAGAATTCCAATTATGGTTTAAACTCATATACTCCCTCAATCTCATTCTAATATTTTATAGGCTTAATTACACTTTTGGTCCTCGCATTTTGACCAGCTCACGAAAATGGTCATGTCTCTTTCAAATCGAACAAAACCATCATAAATTATCATGTTTTTTTGCAGTTTTAGTCCTACCTCCTATTTTCAACTCCAGAAACGCAGAGAAATGACAGTTTTAGGCAGTTTTAGACCTACCCCCTATGCTCAACCATGAAATATACAAGGAATAAAACATGTGGGTACAAGAAATTTACTCTATTCAACACACTAACCAAAAGAACCCTAATTTGAAACATATATTAGAAATTAGGGTTTTTTGCTTACTGTGTTGAATAAAGTGGATTCCTTGTACCCACATGCTTTATTCCTTCTTTATTTCATGGTTGGGCATAGATGGTAGGTCTAAAACTGTCATTTCTCTGCGTTTCTGGAGTTGAAAATATGAGGTAGGACTAAAACTGCAAAAAACATATAGTTTAGGGACGGTTTTGTTCGATTTGAAAGAGGCATGACCATTTTCGTGAGTTGGGCAAAATGCGAGGATCAAAAGTGTAATTAAGCCTATTTTATATGTTATGATTTATTTGTAGGGTTAATTAAGTTTTTAGTCCCTATAAATATTCACAGTTTTGTTTTTAGTCCCTACAAAATAAAATCACACTTTTTAGTCCTTGTGACACTTTCCTTAAGCATTTTAGGGACCAAAACTGTTGATGGAAATTTTTTACAGGGACTAAAAGTGTTGATGGAAAAATTTATAAGGACTAAAAATGCTGATGGAAAATTTGATAGGGACTAAAAAGTGTGATCTTATTTTTTAGGGACTAAAAACAAAACTGTGAATATTTATAGGGACTAAAACTTAATTAACCCTTATTTGTATATATCAGGAGAAAAATACTATCAAAATATGTTATTTGAATAATGCATATTATCAAATAGTATGACTTAATATTGGATGGAGCGAGTAAAAGATTTCCAACTATACTTGAAGTTATAATAACATTAAATTGGAATGTAATGTAGTGTAATGTATGAATGAACTATATGAACTGAAATGATTAATGGTCTCTACTTAAGAATAAATCGTTTAAGAGAATTTGTATTCAATTTTTTTAAGTAATAGTAGTGTTTTGGCAAACTTTTACTTGTCTTTCTATCAAACTCACAATTATTATGATTCCTTTTTTCGAGAAATCGGAGAGTTAACACAGACAAAAAAGAGTTAGAAATGTTTTGTAAAAAACAAAATGTTATTGAAATAAGATTGGGCAATTAACTAATTTTTTGGTCGTTTAGAGTTAAAATATTACCATGGCAAATTCTTATTTATCCACCAATAAAAGGTGGGTAGAGTTATCAATGCATAGCTGACATCAATCGAAATCATTCATTTGTTTTTTATTGTCTATAACATAAATAGTGAAAGACAAACGAATGACTTTGATTGGTGTCAACTCAACATGGATAACTCTACACACCTTTTGTTGATAGGTATTGCAATTAGCACCTATTCATAATAATAATAATAATATTAATAATATTGTTAGTGAGATGTCAGTGTTGTTTGGTGTGCAAACGTACTGGAGTCAAGTCTTTACTCTTCCTCAGAAAATGCTCAAATTAATTCAAACTGTATGTAAAGTGTTTCTCTAAACTGGTAGATTTGATTTTTAAAAAGAACTCGTATTCATTTGGAGTATCTTTGTTTACCTAAGTTAGCTGGTGGATGGAATATTATTAATTTGAAGTGTTGGAACCAAGCTGCTGTAAGTAAACAATTCTGGAACTTCCCCAACGAGAGTGATGTTTTATGAGTAAAATGGGTTCATAAGTATTACATTAAAAGGAGAAATGTACTACTTATTGAAGTTCCTTCAGAAGCTTCATGTATAGTAAAAAAAGTCTTTGATGTAGCCAAGACTTTTGCAAATGCCAATAGTAATGTTGCTCAACAATCAAACTTTTCTATAAAGAAAATGTATGATGTCTTAAGAGGTGATTTTTTGAAAGTTAGTTAGAGAAAAATGGTATGCAATAACCCTGCCCATCCAGAATGTTTGTTTGTTACTTGATTAGATATACATGCTAGATTACCAACTTGCGACTGGTTGAACAAAGTTGGTATAAAATGTGATCAATTGTGTATTTTGTGTAAGAAGGATAATGAAACTCATTCTCACATTTTCTTAAATTATGAGTATTCTGATGTTGTTTGAACAATTTGCAATGGAGTAACATAAGCATTAATACCGGCAATTGGAAATTAATGATGCAATGTGTCTATAGATAGTACAACAGAAACAAAAGTATGCATTACTTGAGTAGAATGGTTGTAAATGTGACTCAGTATATGATTCGAAAGGAGATGAATGGTAGAAGATTTCAAAACTTGCATCAGTCAGTACATGAACTCTTTAGCCAAATCAAAATGATTGTTTACATTAGAAGGTTGCAATCTAAGAAACTAAATAACCTAATGTTAAGTTTATAAGGCCTTAGATTTTTCTCGTGTTGTTAGAGCTTCGATCGAAATTCTTTGTTTATGGTTTTTTATCACCGTACTTTAATATCTGTTTTGGTTAATGAAATATATTTCTATTTACAAAAAAGAAAAAAATGTTAGTTAGATGTCAATTTGTAATGCCATTTTCCGATTTAAAACTATTGGTGAAGATTTAAGGCCTTATCTATTATATCTAATTAAGAAGAATTGAGGCATTATGGATTTTGTTTCTCTTTAACTTTTTTTTAGGGCCATATTATCTTCCTTTTTTTTTTCCTTTTCAGGATCATGTTTGACTTATCTTTCCACAAGAAGTGTAAACTTGAACCGAACATACATGGATAATGGTGGAAATGCTCATTTAAACTGGTTTTTAAATCAGATATCGAGTTTTGTTTTTATATAAAAAAAAAAGTACATGGGTAAAATTTTCTCACCAGCCAAGTCACTTTAGATATACACATACGAAAGAAGAAAAAGAAACACTTTTTGTGTCGTTAAGATGTATAGGGCTCGATTGGTTTAAATTTTTTTAAAAAAAAATATTTTCAATGATTTAGTCACGTTAGTGCATACGTTTTCTTTTTTAAAATCATTTTGTTAAAAAATGAAATTTAAGCTGAAAAAATAGCTATTTTGATTTTCTTTTTAAAAACATCATTTTTAAGTTTTCAACCATGAATGTATACTTTTATTTTTTAACACGAATGAATTTTCAACCATAGTT
>Ga0228711_1006574_pt1 | contig 17205 bp, 7 predicted proteins | sample MedpolnodulmetaG_2_FD_177996 | JGI IMG/M metagenome (GOLD analysis project Ga0228711, IMG submission 177996) | Root nodule microbial communities from Medicago polymorpha collected in Santa Monica, California, United States - brown nodules | ecosystem: Host-associated > Plants > Roots > Nodule...
AATATGATTTTTAAATAAAATTTGTTGTTTAAAAAAAAAAAAAAAACAAGTCCTACGATTGTGTGTAGGAAAATTTTATAGGTGAGGAAATCTGTCACGGTTTTGTCATGTAGTAGAAAAATGAAATTTAGTAATTTTTAAAGACGAGAAACTTATTTTATCGTACAAAATATAAAAAGAATGTGTTGTGAAAAAATGGACAACTCAGTTCTCCAACATACATATAAGTTATCGGCAAAGTCAGTAGAAATTTCTCACTAATAACATGAATTATAATAAAATAAAATACTTTTATGTGTAAGAGTTTAAAAAAATATGTTCATGATATTTAAGAGTGTGAGCTTAACTCAATTGGTAGAAACATTGTATAATTTATACAGGAGTCGGCTCTAGACACATCATTTCTCTACATTTAATTGTATGAGCTCCAACTATTAAACTACTAAACCAAGAAGAAAAGAAAAAAAAAGTGTTCTCGTCAAACTTGATTCTATACCCAAGAGCGTTGCAATACATATTTTATGACAATTATCACCATAATTGCATAGAAAAAATTCATGATGCTATATCAATCAAATTTTAAATACGCAATACGACATCACCATAATTGCATTTAAGACTCTGTATATGACAATTATCACTTTGTACTTATGAGAAATGAAAAAAAATAAATTATATATTTATAAATTATACCTACCAAAATACCTCCGGTTTTCAATTATATTCTACATATCCAGAAAATGATATGAAAAACGCCGGTATTTTGGTTGTACTTCAACCAAATTACATACACATAAAGGAAAAAGAAATTGAAAGATAGATTAATTAATTAATCATAAAAAGAAAAAAATATTGGAACCAGAATTCTTCATTCCAGTTAGTTGTGGAGAGGATCTGGACAACTTGGCACTTTTCTTTTGCTTTCATCAAATGGTTTATGATTTGGACCAAAGTTACTATTTCCAGAGAAGTACTTATGCAACATATCCACCTTACCCTTCTTATCTACAATGCCATGGCTGAATTTCACTTTGGCAACATCATTAGATAGTAACACACGAATTGCCTCAACTTGGCATAAGTGACAACATACCAAAAAGTTGATTACCATAAACCATACCATTAGAAGATGGAATCTCCTTCTACAAACGATCCACATGCTCCTAGAAGAAGCCACATAAAATTGAAGCTTGGTTGTTTTGGAAGCACAGAAGGTTAAAAAATTTATCAAAGTATTTGAAGATGGATAAATGGGTGTACTAGGGTTGAAAAGAAGAAAAACAAAAGGGAAAATAGGGGTTTATATTTGTTGGCAGAACGGTTTGTTGTGTCTCTATCGACCGTTTGTGAGTGTGTGTTGGAGACTTTTATTCATATAGGTGAGTAAGTAATGCAAGTTTGAGAGAGTAAGAGACAGAAAAAGAGAGTCAATTGATGGTTTTATTATACATGAAATGTTAACGACGGTTTTCGGAGCATTCTTTAAAACTCTTAAATGTTTTTGTCAAAAAAAAAAACCCTTAAATATTAAGTTTTTAATAAAAATTTGTATATTTAATATATTAAAATTTAAAATATTTGACATTTATAAAAAATAATTACTTAATTTAAAATGTTTAAAAATTGTCCAAACATTGGTTAGTAACATCATTATTATATTTTTGCTTTATTTGATTTATAATGAGAGGAAGAGACGTTGCCTTGGGTATGGCCACTCAAGTTGGCCCATGTGAAGAAAAAACGCGCAATGCACGGAGATATCATTGTTTATATTTATTTTTTTGGAGATGATTAGGCCAATCCAGAACAAGCAATCACCATCGCATTTAATTTTTCTTTCATACGTTTTTTTTAAGATATAATTTTCAAAAAAACTGATCATTTTCAAAAAAAATATTTTATGCTGAAAAAGAGTATAAGGTGTTACAAAGACTAAAATTAAAGTAGAAAAATGTCACTTTGGTTTCTGAACCAACAATTAGTAACTCCGAAAATCAATATCCCTGAATCAAAAATTAATATCCCCAAACTCGTCCCAACAAAGTGTTGTTATTCGTCAAAAACTGGGTTATCTTCCTCAATGAAACTGTTTTGACGTTGCGGGAGACTTGCTGTTAGGTCTCTTACTATGCATATTCACTATCAATTAGGTCCCTGACTGTAAACATTTACAGGCACAATGTAGGTATACTATGATCCTATCTTATATCAATTTATCAATTCTAGCAATATGAAGAAATATTTCAGGCTTTCTGGTCTGGTTACGAATCACATTTTCTCAAATTATGTATTTGTATATCTTGAATTCCTTCATTGTTTCTTCTTTTTAATCTCAATGTTAACATCAAATTATACTATTTCATTTTTTAAGAAAGATTATTAGCTTTCAAACTACATATTCAACTAAACTTCAATTGATTTCTTACCAAGATTGTCCTAGTATATTTATCTCAGCATGTGCATTTCTGCAATATGATTGTAGAACAGAAACTTAATTCATTTGATTCAGTATTTATTTTTATATTAGCTATTATGATAATAATTAATATAATGCCAAACCTGTTAAGTGAATTGTTACCTAATATTTAGCATTTGCTGTCATATTTTTAGGCATGTTGTGTGTTCATGGAATAGTAGTCATTCTATGGAAGAATGATAAATATTATAGGCGTGGAATAGTAGCCATTGCATGGAAGCATGACGAATGTCGTGTTCCTATAATTGTTTACTGTCAGGGACCTTAGTGATAGTTTTTTTTTTTGAATCAGCAAATTTTATTAAAAACCAGATCCCTGTTCAAGAAGAACAGTGACTGATGAAACAGAGAATACAAACGAAGGCGTCGTATATAGGCGGAACACACGAAAAATAAACACATAAAAAACTCTTACACACAAAACACCTAGTCAGACCCTACCTGACATACCCACCAAAATAAACTCCTTCAAGAAACCACCACTGAAAAAACAAAGTCCATAACCAGCCATCGCCACTGTTCAAGCCTAAATAATCCCCTCTAAATGAAACACTCCATCCGCATCCCCTAAACTGAGCCACTATTCTAAAGATCAATCAGCTTCCACCACCTCACAACCTCCGTACCACCGAAAGAACACCATAAAAGCCCAAAACCAAACTTGAGCCAAAGAACTGACTCCCGATCTTGAATCAAAAGTGATCGGCCCCCCAGACTTCAGGACCCAACCAGATGGACACCCCTTACCCCCGGTCCACCAGAGAATGCCAGCCAAACAAGAATGCAGCTAGACGCCAAATCCCGATCTCGAAGCAAAAGTAACCTGCCCACCAGAATCCAACACACAAAAATTAAGATTGCGGTGGTTCAAAACATCAATCAAAAAGGAACAAAAGCTCAACTCGAATGACACGCACCCTCAAAAACCTTAGTGACAATAATTTTTACTGTCAGAGGCCTAACTGATAATAAGTATGCACAATCAGGTGTAACAACCCGTTTTTAGTTAGAATTATTCCATTTATTTATTTAATGTGCTTATTTACCATTGTGTGTATTTGATTTGGGATTAGTGAATTTTTAGTCTAGAAGGGTATTTTAGTCATTTTAGACTAAGGGGTATTTTGGTCATTTGGCGAGTAAGGGTAAATTAATAAATTTATTAAGAAGGTTATTTTTGGTGTTTTAGTGAGAATAATTATTTTTATTAAGTTACTAGTGAATTGAGGTAATTATTTTGGGATGATTATTATTCAGTGTTTTAGCCGATTAATGAGTAGTAACTTTTTAAAATTTGTTAGTAAGAGTGTTAGGCCCATTATGAATATTAGAGACCTAGCCCATTGGAGGGTAGTATATATACTTAACTCATGAAGAGAAGTTAGGGTTAGAACATTTTCATCTCATAACAAAGGGAGGTCCTCGTGAGCTTAACTCAGTTGGTAGGGACAATGCTTAATATATGCAAGGTCCGAGGTTCAAAACCTGGCCACCATCCAAAAAAGGGAGGCTAGAGATAGAAAATTGGAACAATAGAGAGAAGAAGATAAGAGGAAGAAATTGGAGAAGAGGGAAGCTAGATGTTGCAAGCTAGAGGGGAGAGTGAAGCCATAGCTAGTGGAATTGAAGCTTTGAGGTAAGAGGGATAGAACTTTTTCATCTAGTAAGCTATAATCTCATCTATTTGCTTATGGGTCATAAGTGCTTTTGTGTGAATTATAACTTTTGTAATTTTTGATGTTGAATTTCGTGCACCTAATTTATGTGTAGTTATGGGTATGTTAATTTTCATGAAATTGATGTGTTTATGTGTTCAAGTTCGTAATTGATATTTATGATAAGTTGTTTTGGTGATTTTTGCTCAATTAAGTATAAACCATGAAATTGTGAGTAATTATTGTTCAAACATTTTCCTAATCACTTGATATATGATTATATAAGTTTGTATTTTGTTAGGGTTTGAATTGTTGTTGTTGTTTTTGAAGTTTAAATGAAAATGAGAAATTGAGTTTTTGGTGAAAATGATTTTGATGATGATTTTGTGATGAAATGAGGTTACAAATTCATGTTTGTAAGTGTTTTGATTGCCTTTTGTTGTATGTTAACTAATACCAAAGTTTGGGAAACAAATTTGGGTCAAAGGGGATCAAAATCAAGGTTTTTATGAAAATTTGGAATGGGTTCCTGAGAGGAAACCCAAAATCAAGGTGTTCCTGTCTGGTGCAGCTTGCCATGGGGTGTTGCCCCGGACAGAACCCATGATTTTGGGCGTCTCGGGCAGTTGGGGGTCGTTCCGGACTTTCCTAAATGCTTCTTTTGATGTGTTTAATTGCTGTTTTCACTTAGAAACCTACTCGAACATCAATTGAATTGAATTAAAATGATTTGAATTGAAATTTATTTGAAAATGTTCAAGAACGAAGAATTTTCCGAAACTCGTTTTTCTCAAGGAAATTGATAGGGTTATGGTTTGTTTTATGTAACAATGATTTTAAAATGATTAGACATGGTGTATGTGAGAGTAAACTTAGACTTGCTTTGAAAATGACTTTTCTTTTGAAAAATGAGAAAATAAGACGAACTTAGTGAAATTTTGGCATTAAACGAAATCAAGATATGATGTGGATATGTATGAACTACTGTGATCATATGTGATATGTGGATATGCTTTGTTGATATCTTTGAGCATGAATGCCTTGTTTTCGATGAATTACTTGTAAAAAGGTGGTTTTTGTGAAAATAGACGAACTTTGTCAAAATGAGTTTTCTTAATTGGATAACTTGTAAATGATTTTAGAAACATAATAATAGGATGCAATGAGAATGAAATGATGATTTTTAGGCGTTTGATATGTTGATTATCATGATGGAGTTATATGTCGTCTTTTATCTAAAATTGTGGTTTGTGAGACGATTGTGTTTTGCTTATTGTGAATGATTGTTGATGTTGAATATGTTGATGACTCTTGTTGAACATGACTTGTTGAATTGTATGGATGTAAATAATTGATGATGTAATGGTGGGTTCTTTGTGAGGATATTATATAATGGAGGGGTTATATAATATAATGTTGTAATTGTCGCATTGTCAGGTCTTTTCTTACATATCCATGCATTCATAGTCTTGTCGACTCTTGGTGGGAACATAACCGGAGGGAGTTATGTTAATACGTAGTTTGAGGGGATTATGTAGTGGGTTCAATACACTAAAATTATCTTCGGAATCTAGTTGGTACCAAATGCATGTAGAGGTGTCTTAGAACATTACTCGCACCTGAATTTGGTGAGATGTGTCATAATTAAATATGCGACTTGGTGAATATGTGCATTGGTGAAATTTGGTGAATGTTGTGATGATGCGAATTTGTGGTCTTGTATATGTTGATTGAGGTACTATAATGATGATGTGATAATAATTATGTGGAGCTAATATTTTAAGAATGTTGAATATGCACATTTATATTTATTTTGGAGCTTTGATGTTTAATTTGATTATGTTTATTATGTGGATTAGTATATAACCCCCAGTGTTCATTTGGTTGACCGCCTGCCTATTTGTATGAATGGGTAGACAACTTTCAAAATTAGTTGCTTTGTGATAGAGAATTATGGAGAATAATATAGAAAATTATGGAACTTTCCAGATGTCGAAGAACTTTCAAGAATATTACAAAATAAAGTCATAAGATTAGGATCATCTTAGCATCTCTAAAACTTTCTAGGCACACGAACTAGATATTAGAATCTCTAGATAGTTCTTGTAAGTAAGCAGTAGCATTAAATGTTTCTAGATATTTCTAGTTTGTAATGTAGAGCCTTCCTAGAGTAGTATAAATAAGGCTCACCACTAAGTGTTTAGGCATATTCAAGATACTCAAGCATTGAAGCATTTAAATAATATAAACTTTTCTTTGAGAATATTAGAGAGTTTCTCTATTTTCTCTACTTTTCCTTTTGTTCCTGAGCCAGATTTGGCATCAGAGCTGGTTACGATACCTCGGAGTTGAGTTTGAGTGAAAAAATCAACGGAAAATGAATTTTCAAGTGAGCAAGGAGTTGCCTTTGTAAAACTTCACTTTGCGGCCATTTATTTCGCTAAACTAACACCGCCATTTTGTTTGGGAAGTGAAGAAAACCCTTGGTTAACAAGTCTTCACCACCAACAAAACCACCACTCACCACTACAATCTTCACCCATAGTTTGTTGAACCGCCATCGTTAAAATGCCACCTCGAAGACAAAACGAAAGAAATTTATAAGAGATGAAGATGGAAGAAATGTGGCTTCAAATTCAACTGCTCCAGAAGACTGTCAATGCCCAACAAGCATTATTGGAAGCACAACGACGAAGAGTTGATGATGATGGTTCCAGTAGTGACTCTTCACCTTCTAGAAGCAGACGCTCACACCGACGTCAAACTCGGATGAATGATATCAAAGTAGACATTCCGGATTTTGAAGGAAATCTACAACCCGACGAGTTTGTAGATTGGCTACAAACTGTTGAACGTATATTTGAGCACAATGAGATGTCGGAGAAGCAAAAAGTAAAGATCGTTGCTGCCAAGATGAAGAAACATGCTTCAATTTGGTGGGAAAATCTTAAAAGGAGACGTAAGTGTGAAGGGAAAAACAAGATCAAGACGTGGGATAAAATGCGTTGGAAACTAACCCGTAAGTATTTACCTCCGAATTATTATCAAGGCAATTTTACTTGAAAACAATTACCTAAAAAATCTTCATACCAACCTCTTTCCTCCACCAAAAATAAAATTGATTCTCATAAATCACTAATTCAAGAACCTATTTTCTCATTTAAACCCCACCATAACACAATCAAAGAGAGAAATATCAATATACCTAAATGTTTCACGTGTCAAGGGTATGGACACATAGCCTTAGATTGTGTGAATCATACAGTAGTCATCGTTGTTAATGGAGAGTTAAACAATATTTTTGAAGAAGAAATTGAAGACATTCAGGAATCGTTTCAAGAAGAGATGATGGGAGAACCAATATTTGATGAAGAATATCTTCCTGCTGAATATGGTGAATCTTTGGAGGTTGAACGAAGCTTGCAAACAACAATAACGAAAGACATGGTTTGTAATGTCATCATCGATAACAAAAGCTGTGAGAATGTTGAATCCAATTATATGCTGGAAAAATTGAAGATGCCGACAAAGGAGCACTTGCATCCATACAAGTTGCAAAGGCTCAATAAGGATGACGAGGTAAAAGTATCTCAACACTCCATTTTCTCATTTTCCATTGACAATAATTATAAAGAAAATTTATGGTGTGATGTTATTCCTATGGATACTTTCCACATTCATCTTGAGAGGCCTTGGAAATATGATCGTCGTGCATTATACGGTGGCTATGCCAACACCTACTCTTTTCTGAAGGATGCTATTAAAATCAAGTTGGCACATTTACTACTCAATGATTTCAATGAAGGAAAAGAGAAATTTAAGCCACTTAAACTTTTAGTCCCAAAGGAACCATTCAAGGAAAATACAAAGTTATACATGCCTCGTCCAATTCCTAAGCTGCCTTGCAAAGTTATTAGTATGGATTTTTCCCTTGGATTACTTTGGTCTCAACAAAAGAAGGATTCTATAAACGATTCATATCAGAAGATTAATGGTGCTTTTTTAGAACAAAGATATTCTTGACTCGAGGACGAGTCTCTTCCACCCCAGGGAAAATGATAGAGAATTATGGAGAATAATATAGAAAATTATGGAACTTTCCAGATGTCGAAGAACTTTCAAGAATATTACAAAATAAAGTCATAATGATTAGGATCATCTTAGCATCTCTAGAACTTTCTAGGCACATGAACTAGATATCAGAATCTCTAGATAGTTCTTGTAATTAAGCAGTAGCATTAAATGTTTCTAGATATTTCTAGTTTGTAATGTAGAGCCTTCCTAGAGTAGTATAAATAAGGCTCACCACTAAGTGTTTAGGCATATTCAAGATACTCAAGCATTGAAGCATTCAAATAATATAAACTTTTCTTTGAGAATATTAGAGAGTTTCTCTATTTTCTCTACTTTTCCTTTTGTTCCGGAGCCACTTTGTCTTTGCTTATGAGTATGCTTGAGGACTAGCTTTGGAGCTACCTCGTCTCTGTTTTTTGGAGTCTTAGTGTAGGGCTCTGATTAGGGTGTCGGTATTTTATCGTTTATTTATCCTACTTTGATGAGACTTGTTACTCATTATGTTAAGACTGGAGATTTTATTTGGTGATGTATTATGATACATGTGACATGAACTCTAACCTAAAAAGAATTAGTTACACATGTTAACTAAAAACAAAATACTAAAGATAAAAACATACCCTAGAGAATCAAGGAGAAGATAGAAATTCCTCTGAAGCTCTAGAATTACCTTCCTCTTGAACTGCCACAGTTTTGAACGAGAAATTCTGAATGAGGAAGGCTAGTATTTATAGTGAGAGTTTCTAACTGGGTTTGGGCTAAAAACACGGGCTTTACCCACAAGAAAGCCTAAAATTACGCCTGCGCGCCTCGCATTTTAGATTCTCGAGGCGCATGAGCAATGATCTAGGCACATGAGTGTACACCTAAAGCCATGCTCTTGGCGCATGACATTGCTTCTTGGGCCCAGTTTCTCCGATTTTCTGTTGTTTTAGGTTTCCGTCTTCAAATAACTTGTCTCGGAACATGGGAACATAATTCCTCCCACTATAAAGTCTCATGTGGCCTCTTGAATCTTATTGGTCTTCCCAAAGTCTTCACAAATCTTTGGATGTTCTTGATTTGCCGATTTTCATGATTTCTTTGTGAATTACTTCAAAAACCTCCTAAAATTGCCATGTTTTGGGAAAACTAGAATTACATAATCAAATATAGAAAACAATACAAAAGTCCCGGAATCATAGGAAATCGTTCTAATACTCCTCCTTTGTGCTGCTAAAACCTACTTAAATTGATTGAAAAACATGCTAAGAATAATGTAAGATGACTTGTCATCAACTGTTTAAATACATATGAAGAATATCATATGATTCAAGAATGCCAAACCCAAGGGACAGAAAAGGAGTCACAGCCAAAAATGAGAAGGACGAAGCGGAAATATTTTGAAAAAGGTTGAAAATAAAGAAAGGTCAAGCAATACAATGTCTAGTTCCTGAAAGGGGGTGAGAGAGGTGGAAGAAGAAAGAAGCACAAAAAATTATCTTGGAAGATTTTATAAATTGGTTGAATTATATGAGATATTAGAAAAGAAAAGGACCTAGGACCATTTGTTATACCATGTCATGTCAGAGAAATCTCTGTCGAAAAAGCGTTATGCGATTTAGGATCCAACATCAACACTATGACATTGTTAACTTTTCGAAGGATACCAAGACTTGAGTTAAAACCATCAAGAATGAGATAGGGTTAGAAAATGGGAAGATTGCTCATCCGTGTGGAATAGCAGAAAACGTCCCATTGGGGATAAAAAATCTATTTTTATTAATGGATTTTTTTTTTATATTAGACATGAAGGAATACTGCTTTACACTAATATTGTTGGGAAGACCATTTGTAGGCATTGTGAGAGCTGTAATTGATGTCAATAAAAAAGAAACAGTTATACATAGTTGAAAGGAATATGAAATTTTACGATTCTGATCAATGAGTTGTGGGAAGATGAAACATAATAATAGGACATCAGGTATAGGAAAATCCAACTTGAAGGGTGAAGATCAAATAAGGAAGCGAGAAGACAAAGAGCATGAAGGACAGGGGCTCCCGAGAACAACGTAGACATATTCTTCAGGCTTGAGACGTAAAACACGTGCTGAATACGAGGCAACCTATTTTGTCAAGATAATGACTGAAAAGAAGCACTGAATGGGTGGCAACCGATAAGTTTATTTTCCGCAGTTTCCCTTTTCAATAAGCTAAGCTAAGATTTCCTTTATGAAAAAATTTCATTTAATTTATTGTTGCTAATCCTTATTATTATTTTTAATTTTATTTCTTTGTATTACCTATATAAACTTTCCGTTTATGGTTAAATTGTTTTAGTCTCATAAAGTTATTTCAGAACATTTATATTAGAGGCCATCTTACCCTCACGTTCAAGAGCATGATAACTTTTTTTGGAGTTGCTAAGAAAGGTACTCATATTAATCACCATCTCTTTTATGTATACATAACTGGGAAGATTTTGAGCCAAATATTCAATTCATTCTTTTACTATAATTTTTTCTATCATGAGTGTTCCATATGAATTCTATTTTTCTCAAACACGAGACAATTATTTTTTGGTACCTTGAGCCTTTCAAGCCACACTGAACATTCTTATTATCCTTTGCGAAACCACTTTGAGCCTCTAGCAATAATTTCTTTTGTTGTTACTAAGTGACGAATCATGTCACAAGTTCTGAACCTCAATGTCATGGAGTTAGATAGAATATTTTACAACTTGGTATGGTTTGAAACTAAGTTTGGGGTTTCCTTTTGGAATTAGCAACGTTTTAAGTTTAGGGCGGGGTACAAGTAGAATTTATTTATCAAAAAGAAAAAAATGTAGATTACCTTGGGCCTACACAAAAAGAAAAAAGGAAAAAAAAATCAAGAGCCATAAACATGAAACAATTTGGTCTCTTCATAAAAAATGTATTTGCTTTGAAAAAGAAAAAGATAAATAGTTCTACTTAGTACCCATCATGTTTGATTCAACAAAGGAATGTTGGTGATACTTAAATGTTTAGTAGGAATCCTTAAGTTGATAATCTAACTCCATGTTCGTTTGTTATTCTACGTTCCCAAATATATATCCCATTGTACCATAAGCCACGTTACAACCTTGAAAAACCTCAACGTGGGTATATAGTACGATCTTGACTATATGTTTAGAATTGTCTTAAATTAACAGCAAGGTACATCCATCTGACGACTGGAGTGGGAAAATGCCATGACCAACCCTACTATCTTTAGGAGATACATAAACGTATCTTGGAAAAGAGTGTGGTTGTGAGTATGAGCTAACTTCTTCAAGCCTGTCATGCTTGGATGTAAAGTAGTAAGTAAGTTCAATCTATGAGCTAATTTTTAGTAGATTTTTCATCCAAAATAGAGGAGTATTAAAACAATTGCTTATGATTTTGAGACATTTGTATTGTTTTATATATTTGAGTCATGTAATTCTATTATTCTCGAAACATATAAATTCTATGGTGTTTTGATCTAATTCAAGAAGAATTCATGCAAATCGAAAAAGCAAGACAACTAAAGACTTTTAAAGAATTTGGGATGATAAAGAATGAAGATTCATGAGGCCTCATATGAAATTACAGAGGGAGGAATATTGTGCCATGTCCAAGACATCTTGTATGGAACCAAATACCCAAAAAGACAAAAAAATAAACATTTAGGCACGTGACAGCACATCCAGACGCCCTTGAGCATGGTCCTTGCACTCCGAGCATAGACATGCTCTCCGAGCATTCTTCATGCTCCACGAGAATGCTTCATGCTCCCCGAGCATGCATTTTCCTGCACATTCATGCGCACAGAGCATAGCCTATGCACACTAAAAAAAAGCAATTCATCCAAGGCAGCAACCTAAGGAGTGAGTCAAACTTGAGGAGATCGGACTGAATGGCATAAATGCACGATCTTGTAACTCGAAGTTCTCGTAGAATACCAGACTGGACGACATGAATCCTCGATTCCGCAAACTTGAAGAAATCGAAGAACACCAGGCCGAACAGCACGACGCTCCAATGAGCTACGACAAAGGAAACTCCAAGGACCTCACAGGAAACACTCCGTAAATCCCGGCAAAGGCTTCATAGTCGGGAGCCATGGCACCAGACCAAGTCCCTAACTTCAAATGAGGACATCCAAAGAGAGATCTTTACTTAAGCTACAACCTCACTCCATTAGCCTATAGCATGGGGCTAATGCTCTAGACTGGGCTAAAGCCCAATCTGGCTCCTCTCGCATCTGACCCAAGTCCACAAAGAATGCAATGTTATATGATGGACACGCCCTAAAATCCACTAAATTACAGTGTGAGCCAAGGGTTAAACACGAGGGTCAGGGGTTAACCACGCCTACAAATCCCGAAGGTAGCTCCCAGGGTCGAGGGTTACGACAGCCGTACCAGCAGGTACGCTTTTGAGGATAAGGTTTGCTATACAAGCCTTACTTAACCCCAATATACACCCAAACCTTAGCCTTGGGTCAGGCATGACATTTCTTACCTTATACTTGTGACCTCTCTTCTTGAACCCCTTACTTGCTTGGACTTCGGAGTGTGTGCAGGTACACAACCCCCCTTCATCTCACTGGGGGCTCAAGATCAACCAACCTCACCAGAATTATCATCCCACCACAATTCTGCAAAACCGGGAAGACAACCGACATATCGACGAATCAAGCGGCATATCCAAACAACTCAACCATCCTCTTATGTCCAACCAGATCAGGTTTCTTGACCCTAGATATATACTTGTTCCTTGGATTAGGGTATAAGAATGACTACCTTTCAATAACCTAACACAAGAACAATTGCTGCTTGCTGTAGTCTCTTTATTTTATTAAGAATTTTAAAGTATTATAGTTATATTTTTAGTCATCTTTTGATAATACACATATATCCCTCATATAGGTAAAAATACAAGAGTAATATATAGAAACATCAAGGTCTCTCAATCATGACTTTTGTTTATAAAATTCTTAGGTCATAGTTAATAGGAAACATGTGTTAGTCCAAAAAATCAGATAGAGGAGATTTGAAGAATCCTTATCACCGATAAACATCTTAACCAAACAAACCAATCTTATTAGTGCAATCAATCAAAACTTGTAAAAACCCAAATAATTTTAGTCTTTAATAACATGAATTTTTATGGAGATGATACACTTACTAATTTCTTACTTGAAATAGTTTGGTGCACTTGTCAAATTTGTCATTAAGTAACATTTATTATCCATATGTATTCAAAAGAAAAAGAAAATATTTTTTATATTATGTTTCAAAACTATTTCTTGATATTCAACCTCCTTCATAAGGTTAAAAATTACCAGACCTTTTTAATATATCACTTTCCTACGTGTAAAAAAATTGTTTTTCTATCACGAAAGGTTAAAAAATTAACATTATTTCTTATAACTGGATTATTTTTATACGACATCCTTCATAGTATATTAAAGGGACAAAAAATATAATTAAATATAGTTAAGATATATTTTACTATGTGTTCTAAAATCTATTTAATATGTATAAAGAAAGTTTGAGAATTCAACATTATAAAGTGGTCATATCTTTTTCTATTTGAAACATTCAAAATAAGGGGAAGTATATGGCTAAACTTATGATGTTTTTTTATGTTATGATCCACTTTTTTGTTCTTGTTTCTTGTCAGAAAAAGAGGTAAGCAATTTTTAATTATTTTGAAACTGTAATCTTTACTTCTTATGTAATCTCCTTTCCCCTTTAGTTTGTAACATTCTTCTGTCTTTTTTCTCATTAGACGAAGTACTGAATGCGTTAATGATCTTCAGTGTGAAAAAATGGTTAAGTGTATGCTTCCTAGAATTGCTCGGTGTATCAATTATCGATGTCAATGTCGTTATTTTCTCGAAAGCTTCAATTAATCAATAGAGTACAAAGCCAAAGAAAATACAAAAATGCCTCACGGAGAAGAATGGTTTCTTGATCTATCAAAAGATATAAGAAATATAATTTATGATGAAATAATCTATGATATGTAATTTAATTATTGTATTGGCACTCAATACTTGATTTGTTTTTTTTTTTTTCCTCTTCTAATTTCAAAGATGATGCAGTTATGGCTTTGTACTATAACAGAATAATAAAATGAAATAAAGCATAAATATTATTGTTTAGATTATCATTTTCTCTCTTAATTTTAATTAACATATTAGGATATTACTAATTATAACTTAAATCATACTCTTACCGTAAGATTAGACGATTGTAGGATACAATGCGATATTGATGAAAGTTAAGTGAAATAATAAATTTGATTATTTTTTTATAGTAATGTATGAAGGTGAGAAAAACACAGGGGGTTGAATTGTGTTTGTTTTTTCTTCGTTTTCTCCTAAACTGAAGTCACTGTTCAGAATCTGATAGAATTCAGCTTCTGAAGTGATGTTTAGAATCTAAATGCAGCGGATAAAAACAGAGAGAAGGAGAGAAGAACGGCACCATCAATTATACAAGTTCCTTCCACAAACTGGAAGTAGTCCTGTCCCCCTTGCACTTCCAAGGAGAGTTCACTAAAAAATGTAATATCTGATTACAACTGCTCACTGCTAATACTAGCAAGAGACTTCAAGCACAACTGCAAGAGATTTCCTATGCTCAAGAACAAAATCAAGAGACTTCCTATGCTCAAGCACAACTGCAAGAGACTTCTATTCAAACATAATTACAAAGAAAAATGTTTGAGGTTGAACACATGATATACAACCAGTGGTGTTCACAATACAAATCAGATGCAGACTTTTAAGATTCTAGAATTTCTAAGATATGAAAGTTGATAAGAAATTCTAAGTGAACTTTGATGTGGAACAATTTCAGCAGAGTTTTGTCACTTGTAAAATTGTTGTATGAGTCTTGAGTATCCAAACAGCAGGTCTTCACTCCTTTATATAGTGGTGTGAAAGATACGTTGGAAACATACCAGCACATCAAAATTGAGTCGTTGTAGAAGCTTGATCAAATCACCAATGATCTGTTTCCTGATTTGGTTATTGTTCTATAAAGGAACAATTTCAAATCCATTCCATGTATAGAGGAATAACCAGCGTAGTCACAGTTGTTGTTCTTGTACTATTGCAGACACAAAACAGAGTAGTGGAGATAGTGGTTGTACATTGTACTATTGTTCTTTTCCCAACGTTCTTCAAAGAATAAGCATCCAATGCTTTCCAAATTCCTCTGAATTAGCTGCTGCATTAGGCTTCTATACTTCTACAATGATAGGCGTGATTAAAACATTTGAACAACCTTTGAAGCTTCCATTCTTCTAGCTTTTGATGATCTTCAGCTTCTGATGATCTTCAAAACCTCTGATGACGTCAGTTTCTGGTGAACAGCTTCTGATGAGAGTGCTTCTGATCACGTCAACTTCTTCAGAACCTCTTGTCTTCAAAACCTCTTTTCTTCAGACGCTTCAAGCTTCCTTCTTTGTAGAATCCATTGCTCTCATTTGTTCTTCAAGGACCTATACTTGAATTAAAGACACTAAATTTTTGTCTATGGTCCTGCATACTTGAACAAATATTAGCATATCCAATTGAAATATTTTAATACCTTGTTATCATCAAAACTCAAAGGGTAATGTTAAACATATTTTGTTCCAACGATCTCCCCCTTTTTGATGATGACAAACACTAGTATTTAAAATGTTCAATTGTTGTTAATCTAATTAACAAGTTGACTTTTAGGGTTTGAGGTTTGTAAGCTCCCCCTGAGTCTAATAGTCCTTTAAGGTGAGGTTTGTAAGCTCCCCCTAAGTTCTATCCAAGTTAATTAAATTCAGTTTAAAAACTTCTTAAAAACACTCAGAATAATCTCACATTAAATCAATAGACTAAGAGATGAGAAGCAGGTTCTCCGAATTCAATTTTATTTAAATTAAATTAGTGGGGCTCAGAGCCTATAAATAAATACTACATCTACTCCCCCTTTTGTCATCAACAAAAATTTAAAATAAAGACAAAAGAGAGAAGTGAGAAAAACATTTTGAGATAATTCTATAAAGGTAAAATGATTAGAGCAAATAACATATTCAGAAGCAAGTCATAGCAAAAACATATCAGAAGCAGTACTTAGAAAAACAATAAAACTAACATAGTTCAAAAGCAAAACAAGGACAAAAACATAAAGTAAACAAGCAAAAAAAAATGTGTGCAATCTAAGGCTTGGCTTGTTTCTTCATCATTTCCATCATTTCTTGCATCATGTTGTTTGTCTTGTTAGATTGCTTCTCCATAGATTCTTTGAGATCATTGTATCCCTTGACAAGTGCTTCTTCTCTGACCTTTGCTTCTTCTTGCTGAATAATCATCTTCTTTGAATTTCAGCATACATCAATCTTTGTTCTAGGAGTTCTTTCTCCAGCTTCTTGATTATCTTCTCTTGTTCAGAATCATTCTTCAACTTTTTCAGAATTGGAGCATCAGCTTGAACCTTCAGTTTAGTTAACCATCTGAAGTCAGGATTCTCAGAGTGCACACAGACAGTGATAATTCTTGAAGCATCCATGTAGATAGGTGTGTCTGAGATGTACAGCTTGCTTCTCTCCTGATTTCTGGTAACTGTTGGAACAAAATATGTTTAACAAACATTACCCTTAGAGTGGGGGAGATTGTTAGAACGAAAATGTTTAACATATGTTACCCTTAGAGTTTTGATGATAACAAGGTATTAAAAATTGTCAATTGGATATGCTAATATTTGTTCAAGTGTACAGGACCATAGAAAAATTGTTATATCTTTATAAGGTTCTGGAAGAACAAAAGAGAGCAAAAGAATCAACAAAAAGGAAGCTTGAAGCGTCTAAAGAAAAGTGCTCCTGAAGTTCAAAGCGCTCCTAAAGTGATGACGTCATCAGAAGCCAGTTCATCAGAAGCACCTCATCAGAAGCAAGATCACCAGAAGCTGAAGTTCATCAGGAGCTGAAGAACTTAAAGCTTCAAAAGCTGGAATCTCATTTAATCATG
>Ga0228711_1006575_pt1 | contig 17204 bp, 5 predicted proteins | sample MedpolnodulmetaG_2_FD_177996 | JGI IMG/M metagenome (GOLD analysis project Ga0228711, IMG submission 177996) | Root nodule microbial communities from Medicago polymorpha collected in Santa Monica, California, United States - brown nodules | ecosystem: Host-associated > Plants > Roots > Nodule...
AAAAAAAAAGAATTAAAAGGTTTTTTTTTTGCTGGCTATACATATGCCAGCAACTCATTAATTATAATTTAAGATACCTATCAATTTTGCACATAAGGAATTTATTACAATGACTGCTGGTGCTTTTCAAAAACCTCATTGGAAGTTACACAAGAAATGGAGTTTATGAACATTGTCCCACATAAACAAATGATAAATGTCATTAACTGCATTAAAGGATGTATGATGGACGTATTTGGAATGTTAGTGGTCCACATGTATGCTATTTAGTAGTATAAGTACATGCCTTTGGTTGTGTTAAGTTCTATTTAGCCTGATTGCAGATGCACAATACGTGAATACAAATCATAAAATGACCATGCTGGATATTATGTGCATATGCTTCATCTGATAAGACCCGTGCAGAGCATGGGTCAATAGTCTAGTTACGTGAAATTATTATATGTCCCATCACATTATATGAGTTACATTTTCATAGTATAGACTCACATTGAATTAAACCAATAAGAGAGTGAATGTTAGAGAGTGATCAAAAGAAAGTGTTGTTGCTAGCATTACTCTTGTTTTACCCCTCTCTTCATATGTCGTGATTTGGGGTGAAAAATTTCCTCTTTCAATCGAGATATTGTCTTTTTCTTTCATATTTTTTTTAGCTCTCTAGTTTGCCCATCTTTATTCCCCGGAAAGATGAAGAATAAAAATGCTATGTTAACCCGTTTATTTAAAGGAAAAAAAAGTTCTATAGAGAAAAGAGAAATAATGGTTATATCCCTCTAATCACTTATCAATGATGCGTATTATCCTCAACAAATTAAGACAAACGAATGTAGACGTCACTTCATGTTAACAAAATTGCATGCTTACATGCGTATTTGATATTTTCTAAAGTTACTTTCTTAAACATGTAGATATTATTTAGTTTACAGATAGAATGAGATGAGAGGTTTTGTTCTATCATGTATTTTTATATATCTCAACTCACCTAATTGTTCGTTTGAATTGTTTGGTTTAACACCTCTTCAAGCCACTACTGGTACAAATTTTCATTTGGTTCATGGAACGAATCCCTCCAACCGGTATTTGGTCATAAAAGGAAAAGCAAAAGCTTTGATATAAAGGGACAGAGATTCTCACTAAATTCAAGAATCATTTAACTACATCCAACGCTCATAATTGATTTGCAATAGTTTCGTGATAATATAATAGTTTTCACTGTAAATAGCATCGTTCTATATGGACGAAAATGAATGATCACCTTCGTACAAGATTAGGTTTTTTTAAAGTTGAGACCTCATCAAGAACAATAAATTGCTAAGCCTATCGACCATAAATTGGCTCGCTATTATGATCCATTCAAGATTATAGAAAAATAAGGACCAGTTTCTACAACATGCATCGACCACCTACATCAAAATTTTCATGTCGTACTCGAGAAGGACGTTGGATCTAATACAGAACCCAGGCTTTCTGCAGACTTGTAGCCTCGACCAGATGATGTGCAACCAGACATAACTCTAGATAGCCGAGTCATTATGAAAGGAAATACAACAGTCAAACAATTCTGGTGCATTAAAATGAATTTCAGCTGTCAATGTAACATTAGAATAAGCATATCTTTAAGAGGGTTGGGGATTTAAGAGGCTGATCCATTGGTATATAACTAACTGCCTGTTTCGAGAAGCATGGGAAGTAGCATGAGTAACTGCTTCATGGTAGTTAAGATTATGAAATAGTAACAGAATTGCCAAATGGCAATCATGATAAGAAAATAACTACCAATAATTTATTAGGAGTCTGATCATGAAATGTGTAATTGTGTATTGCTGTGATTTCCACATTCAGTAATATAATTACTCAATTTATTTCTGGTGCTCTATCAAATGATATTTATGTTCATATCACATGTATAGGGCAAACTCATGAGCCTAACTTCGGTAGAATAGATATAATTACCTGCCAGAAGTATTTGATGTCGTCGTTCACTTATAATTTAATTAAAAAAGCATGCCAATAGAGTTTGAGGTGTGCACAGGTGGTGAGATTCAATGAAACAAAAAGCTTGTAGCCACCTTGGAATAACAACCATTCAAAATCACACAGAAGGGCAGCCAGGGAGGATATCCCAGGGAATGTGGAAGCACAAAACCAAGGCGGCAGTGCCGGAAAACACCTCAACACAGAAAAAGGTATATATTTTAGCAATATCCAGAACTTTTTTTAACAAACTAGTAGCAATTACGTTAAAAAGATTGTTTTACCTGCAAAATTACTAGAAGAATTCGGTGTAGATAAAAAAACACAAGACATTAAATCAAGAAAGTAACTAAACCGGTTAGGGTAGAAGCTCAGGGCATTGCCCAACAAAACAGATGCATACTGCAGTTGAAAACACTAGATTAACAAATTCTCGTTATCTTCAGAACGATCATGGTTACCAACTCTGAAAAATCAACTTCTGCTTCGATGTGCAGCCCTTATCCCATTTCTGCACAATATGGACATCATTGTATGTCAGCACAAATTCATAGTAACACTTATTATAGAATTCAAAATTTAGAAATTCAAATAATTTGGCAGGAGGGTTGCAGAGCGATCTCAGTTGCGACAGCAAGTAACAAAAAGTTGTCACAACATGACTTATGCACCTTAAAGTTCAATAATAAACGTTGCATACTAAAGAATCAAACATGCAAATCTTCTAGGTCATCAGTTTTATTTTCCATTCATCTGTGCTGGTAACAGACATATAAAGACAAGAAGATGCCATAAATTTAGAGCAAACACGAGATTTTTGTAAAGAGGGAACAAAAGGAGAGGAGGGAAAAATGTCAGAGCATCAACCTCTATGTAACCTAAGAACAATTCAACAGAGATTAGATTTGAGAAATGCAACATTTTGGAGTAAAGCTCAAGAAAACTAACATATGAACACACCTTTCAGACACATTATAAAAGACTTCTACAAAACAAGGTTTACTAAAATCATTAAATTAAATATAACATTAATAAAAGAGATATTAAGATAAAAAAAAAATCAAGATAGTAAAAGAAAACGCAAGTTTAAAACAGGCAACCATCTAGTGATACCAAGATAAATCCAGGCAGAGTGATGGAACCTAACCCGTTAGCATGTGTTGCGTCCTCACGTCCACGGTAAGGAGGTGGTGACCTGCTATAGCTGCGCCGGCGAGGTGAAGGGCTGCGTCGACGAGGAGAAGGGCTGCACCGCCTAGGGGACCGCTCACGAGGACTGTAACTCCTGGTGCATTTCAATTAAAGGTGTGCAAATGAAACACTTTTATTTAAACGTGTAAAACAAATATTACCACCAAATCATGAAAAAGTACGTTACACGGTACAAGTTATGCCCAATAAAAATAAAAATAAAGGAACAATGTCATTTTTTTAAACTTTGGAAGGATATCTTGTATCTTATTTTCATCACAATAAAACCATGTACAGAAACAGAAGTCCCAATAGCATCAGAATAAAGCAATCTCACCTTCGCCCGTAACTTGGGCTCCTGCGAAATCGAGGTGGACTGCGGCTCCGACGTCTTCCAGAGCCACCACGAGAAGAATTACACTCGCGGGCAAAATGACCAGGTTCACCACACTCATAACATTTCAAATCAGAACCACCCCCACCAGACCGACCACGACCACCACCACCACCACCTCTGCCTCCCCCTCCACCTCCAGTTTTAGAGTTGTGAGAAAGCTCTACCCTCCAACCATTTTTACCTGCTCATAGAAGAAAAATGAAAAGGCACGGTAAATAGTAGGGAAAATTAAGCAACCAAGTGCCTCCCCATTGAATAGAGTGGAAAGATATACCAATCCATATTTTAGAATTGAAACAAAAAAGCATTCCTAGCAAAAAAATAAAGCACACTAATGAAATCGTATGGCTGAACCGGTATACATCGATTTCAATAGCTTTCATGCCAAAAATAATTGAGATTAGTGAAAAAAAGTAAAACTCAAAATAGATTAACAGTATAAGCCAGTTCCCTTAACATTGTATTGGTTTTATTATTGTATAAATAACAAACACTGCAAGTTTATACATAAAATCTTCTGGCACAGTGGTTCGTGTTCTTTTTACATATTTGCTTGTGTTTGAATCTTAGTGAAAACATTTTCATAATTTCATTCGGTTAAATCAATCAACTGCAAACAGCTGAGCCACAACAAACCGGTCATAGATCCAGTTCAATAGCATGTCCAATCTGATGCGCAGATCAAACTGGTTATAGGTCCGGACTGGTTTTCTCAGTGATGAGTAGAAGAAAGGGAGTATCTACTTGCTCATAAGCTTACAGATTCTTTAAATGAAAAAAGTAAATCAAAATAAGGAGAAAACATCCCCTTCAAATTCAACACATCCACCAGAAACAGATTAAACACAAACGTACATGAGCATGAAACAGAATAATAATCAATTACCGAGAAAAATTTGGTAAATTAACAATGCTATTGGAAAACATCACACAGGTCAAAATGGTTCAAAACATACCATCTAATTCACGAATAGCATCAAGCGCATCTCTGCGGTCATCGAAGTCAATGAAAGCATAACCAGGAGGCCTCCTTGCAACCCACACACTACACAGACAAATTTCACAGAATTAAATTATGATCCAATCAAAATAATTATGAAGTATAAATGATAGTTTAACAGGAAGTTCCATTAATTTGAACATAATTTTCAAGCTGACAATTCAAAAATCCAATTGGGAAGTATAATATTACTTGATGACCTAATACACTGTAATGCGGAGATTATAATTCAAGTTTATAAAAAGTGATTGAGTTACCTTCGTATAACTCCAAAAACATGGAAATCATCTTCAAGATCCCTCTCAGAAATTCTTGAATCGAGATTTCCAATGTACACGCGAGTCATCGTTTCAGCTGAAAAAGCGAACCAGACACAAATTAGGGAATGAGAAAATAGAAGAAAACATTAAGAATTTAACAAAGGTTTCAAGAAACCCAAAATTTCTGAACCTGAAAACGAAGTGGTGAAGATTGAACAATGAAGGAAAAACCCTAGCAGCTGCTGCAGTTGCACGTTTCTTTGTTAACTGTTTGTGTGTTTTTTGAACGTACACAAATTTGAAACAACCGCATCCACTTGTTTCGCTTTATTAACTACTCGGTAAGAACAAAACTTTTTTTTTTTAAGAAACCTAAAATTCAACATAACATACTATTAAAATATACTCTCTCCTTAAGCCGGTGTAATTAATGTGTCTGTTTTGTATGTTAATATTATCAAATTGTCATTTGTTTGTATGTGTGTTAAATGTAATTTTTCATGTTTCAAGAGAATTTATTAGTATTAATTAGGAGTATGTTTAGGAAAAAAATAATAAATGCATCTAGTAATTTGAAAGAAGGTTTACATTTAAGGGCAAAAATAAAATCAAATTAGTGCTTAGATATAGTGACGGAGGGAGTATTAATAAAATATTTGTACTAAAGTTTATATGAATGTAAAATATTTGAAAAAAAAATAAGCATGGATTACTCTTTAATACTATATAATCATAAAAATCATAATTTACAAAAAAAATAATAAATGTGATCAAAATATAAAAAAAATGTGTAAAACTTTTGTATAAATTATATTCTATTTTCATTTATATGTTACGATATTAACAAATGCATCGATAAATGAACTCAAAATAAAGTTTATTTAATGTTGATTGATTAAATCTTCTTTCTTTCGTTACTTTCATCAACCAAAAACATAATTTTAATTGGTTAATAAAAAAATAATTACAGTGATTCATATTTTAAATTGAATCATATACATCTCCATTGAATTTTCACAACACAGACTCACTTTTTTACCCTTCGTTTTTTTACGTCTCTGTGAATTACCTTATAAGTATCTATGTGTATTTGTCGAATATCTTATAAGTATCTGATAAAATATATATTTTGAACTAAAATAATTAATTATGATACTTTGTGAGTAAGTATCCGCGAGCATCACAAAGTATTGGTATTTGATATAGATACGTCTCAATTTTAGAGTATTCAGGCTAGTGGGAATTTTAATCATGTTAGTGCATACTTTCTAGGTAATAAATAGGGCACTTATAATGTATTTGATAAATGCATAGTAGTGAGAATTTATTTCTAGTATTTCAAGCTTAGACTATAAAAAGTAAAAAGCTCATGTACTTCTTAAATCAGAATTTGAAGATTAATCAATTTCAGTTTTCTATATTGTGAAAAAAATTTCATCAAGACGTTGCTATTGTGTCACTTATCATAAAGTTGTGCACAAAGTTTGATGTAAAGACCAATGTAATCTTATTTAATTTTTGAAAGAGTAAAATTGTGTTTTATTTTCTCAAAGACCAACTCGTGTCCTACATTACATATACATAGTCATCTAATCTAAACATAAACAATCAAGTAAACACTTATGCAAATGAGCTTCTTTTTCCAATCTCCATGTTCTTAAAAATCTCATCTCTCTCTATATTTTTTTTGACAAAATTGTGTTTTGTTATTATCAATGGGATGAAAAAGAGTGAAAGTTTCAACTCGCTTATCTAAGTTGGTTCGTCGTCCGCATCATTATAGACTAATTGATAGTATAGTTGACAAAAGGGTCGGATGAAACGGGTTTAGATAACTTTACCAATTTTTCACTTGCCTTATTTTTTTTTGGTACACTTTTTGTTTTTACAATAATGATTATGTGATTTTTGGATTTTATAATCCGAATTGAGTTTTTTCTTTGTTGTGTGATGGAAAAAAAAAAAGATTTTCATCAATTTCATATTTTATAATCCGAAAACCTTAAAAAGTATGGCGCGTTCCTTGCTTTATTTTTTATTATAGAATCTGAACACCTCGTAAACATTATTTTTCAGGGGGAAAACAGTTCGGATTATATAGTACAAACTGTATCCGCACAAATTATGAGTTTATTTGTAACATACATAATCAATTTAAGGAACATATTAATTTTTCCAACTCTCATCCTTCTTTTTTGTCATTGTTGACTATTCTTAGTAAAAAAAATATAGGGTCTACTTGATCAGATTGCTCTGAAACTTCCCCAAAAAATCAGAAAAAAATCAAGGATAAAGACTCTATTAGAAGGGACTTCTTACGGGACTCCGCCCCTCAAAATCAAAAAATTCAATCGTCTAGACTCATTTTTGCATTTGTTTAATTTTTCATATTCTCATAAAATTCTGAAAAAATTTGCATTAGTTATAATTTTTTAGTAGTATTTTTATGATTTTATTTGACAGTTTTTTTATTAATTTTACTTTGTTTTTTTGGTTGTTTTTAAAAACAAAATTCAAAACTGTTAAAATTGGAAAAATCTTGATTGTTGATTATATATAAGCATATTTCAGATTATAAAATCCGAAATCGGATTGGATATTTTCGAATTTTATAATCCAAAATTCCATGAGCATTTTTGTATAAATTATAGGGCACTTGAGAACTAGATAGAATGGGAAAAACAAATCCCTTTTTTTGTTTAGCAAACAATTTTATCATCCTGATCCTTAACATCATTTGTTAAATTATATTCACTTGTTATAATCATATACCTTAAAGGATCTCGTGTGATATTTCACCAAATGATACAATGATAAACTAAAATTATGTCAAAATTACAAAGATGACATTAATTTGTCATGTGAAAATATGTTTCTCGTATTTTGTTAAGCATCAGTGATAAATATTCCGTCCATATTTTTTAATATTTTTTTTAACAAACAAAAATGATATATATTAACAACGGTGATTTACCCCGTACAAGGCGTGCAAAGGGGGATCACGAAAGAGTATGTACAATAGTGTGCTAGAATAGAGCACAACTGCCAAAATGCGAAAATAGGTGAAAAAATTAACAGTTACAAGCGGACGCCCATATTTTTTTTAATATTATTGATAAGTGAATTGTATTTTTTAATATTTTTTATTTGAATTTTTTTTATTAATTTTTTTATACTGAATAATGAAACCGTTGTCTTTTTTATTGGATCAACGATAAAAAATCATAGGAAGGTGGTTCTATTGCATCAAATAGACCCAAGGTGAGATAAAACCATTTGAACATCATAAAGCCTATTTTTAGTAAATGCAAATTAAATACAAGATTTTTTTATTACGGATTAAAAAATGATCTTGACATTCAATATATTAAAGATTATTTCTAAGAGATTTTATAAAAAAAGAAGAATCAATTTTGTATTTGTTCATCGAGATAAAATCAATTCTTAAAAAAACACAATTTACTTTGTATAAATACTATGTAAAATGAATTTTTTGTTACAAAATTATCTCAACCTTTTGATACTTGTTTTTTGAAAGAATCTCAATCTTTTAATATTTATTTTCCTTCCATCGCACAAAAAACATATTTAAAAGAAATGTAACAAACAAATGTAATACTCTTTAAAATAGATATTGATTTTACTTTTAAATTGTAACAAAAGGATACAATACTTTTTATTTAAAGTGATATATTTTTCTAAAAAAGTGATTTTTTTTAGAGGTAAAAAAACGTTTTTCTTTCTTAAAAAATTATAATAAACGGTCTCAAAGAGTCCATTTTTTCATAGATTAAAATACACACAACTTTATAAAAAATCACAATCTATTTTGTGTTTTATTTTTTTATATTTTTTTTAAAAAAATGGCAAGATTTAGGTACAATTCTTTAAATGTTTTTTGTATGATTCATAACTAAAAAATACACATTTTTCTAAATATTACAAACTCCGAGAAAATTATGGAGTTGAGAAAATGATGGTGAATTTAGTTTTAACCATTTAAAAAGTATCTAAGGAATTGTACATAAGTTTTTTCCATTTAAAAAATAACTTAGTTTGTTTAAATAAAACTATATAAAAAGATTTTTTGTTACAAAATTACCTCTATTTTTTATGAGTTGTTTTTTTATCTGTTAAAATAAAAGGATTGTTTTTTATTTCAAAAACAAACACAAGAGTAAAATAATGCCGTGACATCAAATAATTATAATGTTATACTTCCAACAACAGCCAACACCTCTTCGACTTCCCCCATCATCCAATCATAAAAACAAAAATGATCTACTTTAATCTCTTTATCCCTAACTCGAGACCAAACCGGCGATGCGTCTATCACTCACTCACACTATATTTTATTATCTTTCTCCCCCGATTCTCTGAGAAAATTCCTTCATTCTCAATTTGAAGTTGATTGCAATTGGAGTCTGCAAATGTATTATTGGAAACTTGATGTTGGATTTCTCTCTTGAAATTATGTCGGTAGTAATAGTATTAATTCAAAGTTTTATAGAGGATATAGTAAGTTAGTTGAGTGTGTTATGACTACAACTTTCTCATTGGCTGCTTGAATAAAATATTTGCATGAGATTTTCATTTTTTATAGGCTATAATACTGTAGATTGATATTTATCCCGAGAATGACTTTAAAGATATCTGTCAAATTAAAGGGCCTTTAGTTTGACTGGTGGCTGGATATATACACGGAAGGTTTTGGCCAAGCATCATATGTTAGTAAAGGTCCAAATCAAAGCTTATATACAAAAGGAGATAGCCATATATTGGTTAGAAAAACATCAGAATAATTCCTTTTAGGCTATATAACATTAGGTTTTTTAAGTGAGTGATTAGTCGTTGCAAATTCGCACTGCAGCAGCTAGATTAGAGACATGAGCATTAAACAGTGGATAATGTGTATCCATTTAAAGATGAATCACAGAGTTGTGAATGGTGATATGAGTCATGCCGTGGACAATATTATTGCTAGCTAAGGTAAGTGACTCTAGCCTTTGGAAGAATATAGTTTTAAGTTATGGCCTAAGTTAAAAGAATATATGACGCGGTCTATTGGTAGTGGACACTGGACAGTTGGTGCATGCCTGGAAAAGTGGATAGCACCGGGACTGTGTATTGACAATATGCAGGTCAATATTCCAAGTAATCTGCAGAACTGTGTGGTAGCAGATTTAGTAGATAGCGATTGAAATTGGAATGAACGTTTGCTTGTTGATTGGCTTCCAATTGATTTCCTGCATAAATTTTTTATTGTCATGCCTCCTGCATTAGAGAATGGCAGTGATACATGTATTTGGTTGGGATCAAGAAAAGGGGAATATAAGGTATCAATTGTTGATTCTGTTCACTTGACCGCAGTTATGTATGATGTGTATACACATATATAATCTTTTTCGATGAATAAATTGTGTTTGTATCAAAGTCATTGACACATTTACTTGTAGCAATTGCATTTTAAAAAGCTACATTCTGCATCATTTTTGTTGAGAATAGCTTAAGTTGTTCTGGTTTATGCTCTAGGCTAATTTAATATTTGAAGTTTAAGCACATTTTAACCTTATTCTGAAAACCAGACTGTATTACTAGGATTTTATAACGGGACGGTCAAATAATTTTGTTTCCTCTTGTTATAGTTCCTGCTCTCGTTTATTTGCATTTTTCTTTATTCTAACTCAATTTGAATGCTCTGTTTCTTCCTTAGCTCAGTTCTTCTTTTAAACTGTTTCTGTAATATATGTCAAGTTGATATTGGTTATATTTGCAGGAATTTGAAAGGTCAAAGTTTTGGTTCGAAAAATTACAGTGCAAATGAAATTGAAGGAAAATGTAAGAGGAAGAAGGGAGCCTTCTAAATGAATTAATTTCTTAGTGAAAAGGGAATAACAACAGAAGTGTAGGTAGGGTATTCATAGTTACTGTCATCTCTGTAATTGAACCAAAATAAACTAGGACCAGCTAGAGCAACTCCAACAAAACTCAGTTTATGCTTTCTATTGAACTCTTAGCTTTACACATGATCAGTTGCATGGGCATGGGTAAAGCTTAGTGTAAATTATAATTCTACTTTTTATATGACAAATGTTAACATAGTTGGTATTCCATTATCTTTGGCAAATGCTAATATTATTTTGAATCCTTTTTTTAGGCAGTGTTATTTAAATCCTTATTGTATTTTGAAAATAATAACTGTTCCAATGTGTAAAATCCCTTCGTACAATTAAGGGTTTGTTATAGTTTTTTTTTTCTTCCTTTCACTGATCACCGAGGTTGGTTATAGTTTATTGAAACTTATTTGTTCATATTGATGTGTTAATTAATATAAGCACACCTAGAATAATTTGCGACATTTTTTTTTAGGAGAATTTGTGACATTTATATAAAGTTAATTTTAACTTGAATCAATAAAATTAGTCATAAGAACTTTATTTCAATAAAAAAAAATAGAAAATGGTTTAGTAGATATTTTGCTCTTCTCTTTTTTTAGCTAGTAGTTTTTGCTTCTCAATTTCTCAACCTACGTGTACTGTAGTGCTTGGCATTGTCTTGGCTTCCTATGTGGTCCTGCTTAAACCATCAACATCTAATGTGTTGGTCTTAGATAATGGGTGAGTTTTAGCATGGGACAGGTGTAAAATTTCCCCATCTTGGGCTCATATGTTCCTAAAGGTTAATGCCAGTAAATTTCCAATCCAATTCCTATCTAACCAATTGTCAACATAAAATAACCTTTTTTTTCTTTAATTTTTTTTCCTTTGAAAAGGAGAATAAAAAAATCCTTCGAACTAAACAATTCTTTTTAGCTAATTACACCATGGTTTCGTCAAAATTAAAAAAAATTAAAAAAACCAAAAAAGCTTAAGTAACATTAAATGTGAATATTTCTTTTAGTTAAAATTTGAACATTGATTCATCATATCGTGAAAGTTTAATTTATTCTTCTATACTAACTAAAAAATATTTAATTTATACACAGACTAATATAAAAAGAATTTTACAATTTTTTAAAGAAGCTAAATTAACCCACCCCAATTGACAACGAAGAGAATTGAACCTGGGACCTTGAGGAGGAGCACACTCCCAAGTCCCAAGCCAATACCACCAGGCCAACCCAAGTGGGTTAAGAATTTTACAATTGTATCCAATAATGTGTTGACATTTAATTTCATTTAATAGGTATGATAAATCATGTTTTTAATTTATTTAATTATGTGACAATGTATCGTTAGATGATGGATATGTAAAACAATTTTTTTATATATGTGTCCTACAAATTTTTTGATAGATTTTTTTTTGGAATTTTTTTTTTTATAGATATTAGTCATTGTTAAACGGTGATATAAATTTCGTATAAATAACATAGTAAAAAAAACAAAAAAAATTGTAATAATATTTATGAATTAAACATGTAATGAATATCACTAAAAAAAAACATGTAATGAATAAATTCTAAGCTTATTAATGGAAAATGTCAAAACACATTGCAATACCCTCATTTTTTTTTAAGGGACAATTCCCTCAAATTTGTTTTGTAATCTGGGCCATTTAATTTTTATTTTGATTTTTGGTGGACCTTGGTCATTTAATATTGAAAACCGTGCAGGTTACTGGTAAAGAAAACAAAGCAATCCTAACCATACCCATTATTTTATATTAAATCAATGGTAGAGTTTAGATGAGCCCAACTTAAGGAAATTTTGCAATTGTCCCATGCTAAACATTGCCCTTGGAGTAGTAAGTTTTTGAAAAACACAATTATTAAGAAAAAATCATTCAATGGCCTTGCTTGAAAAACACAACCCTAAAATGATTTTATCGTAGCAATAATTGAAAAAGTTGCACTGAATTTTCTTGAAGAGGGAAAAAGGAAATATATTAAACAGAACAATCAAAGAACAATCAAAACACAAGAAGTGTTAAGATTTAAAGATTACAACATTCCAAAAACAAAAGCAACTAAACATAACGGTGCTACCATACCAACGATAACAATAATCAAAATCCAAGAGTTGTCACACATAATCAATCATCTACGCGTTTGAGTACTCCATTCATAGAAATTATAGGAGAAACCATATTGTATAAAAAGTAGCACTAGATGGTAGACAATTACAATTCCATATTGTAGTTTATAGATTTACTTGAAGAACTCCATAATCCAAAAATTATAAATACAACATTCATATTTGATGCCACGAAATCCAGCTTTAGTTGCCATATCCATGAATTCTTGTTTAGTTCGCTCTTTGCCTTCTGAACAATGAGTCATCATGAGAATATCCATTTGAGAGATAGATTTCCATGCCACTTCATTCATAGGCATATTGGGTAGAAGTGCTTCCAAAACAATCACCTTTCCATCATCAGGAACAGCATCATAGCAATTCTTCATAAGTTTCATGCAACGTTCGTGACTCCAATCATGAAGTATCCACTATATAAAATTTAGTCAACCTATTAATATAGTTATATATAAATCATGAAGTATTCTCTGATATATCTGGTGTCAACGGATCCTGACTCTAACACACACATGCACGATCACACTCACATATATAGTTAATATTTACAATTGAATTTTAAATATTTTTTCTTCATAATTTTAACCATTTTTCCTTAAATTTAAATATATATCTGCAATAACAATCCACATCCACTCACCTTCATAAAAATGGCATCACCACTTGGCACACTTTCAAACATATCTCCGCCAATATGCTCCACTCCTGCCAACAATATTATATATCTTTTGCTTTTTAAATACTAAACGATGCAAAACTGATGCTCCCTCCGTCCCATATTAAATGACACAGTTGACCCTATTACACATAATAATGCATATGTTTTATCTTTAATATCTTTAATTATCTATTAGAAAAAATTATGAAAATTTCATATTTTAAAAGTATTCATCGAGACGATCCAACATCTTAAATGATGTTATTTATATTTTTATATTAGTATAAAAAATAAGGTCAAAGTATATCAAGTCAATAGTATACATTGTCAACTATGTCATCTATTGTGGAACGGAGATAGTATAATATTTTTAGGGGGCCGCTAACTTACACCCACCACAAAACACTAAGGTGCAAGTTAGCAAACTACACCCACTTGTCTTTTACTAAAACACCCTTTCATCTCTATTCAAATTAATTTTAAATTGAAGGTAGTTTTGTAACTAATTAAATGACATCTTGTCTTGTTTCCTAAACATACAAACTTAATTTCCGGAACAACAGTTACGTGTTTCTTTTTCCGTGAACTTTGTGCTGTTTTTTTTTTGAAGGGATTGATATGCAGTTTGTTTTTTGTTTCTTCAGTGGTCTATTTGCCTCATCCATGTCACTTCCTTTCAATATTCTTAAGTTCTCTATTTTCCTTAACGTTTATGACTTTAATAAATAATAACCACTACCTCTTGTTTCAAACTCCTCCTGTAGAGGTATATTTAAGTGTTTCTGATGAATTAAATCATGTCGTTGAATTGTTGTTCTAGTGTGAATGATAGTATGAATTTGGAAATCAAATATTTAATAAAATTTTTGTTGTTTTTTTTTAATTAAAAAAAACACGTAATAGTACCATGTGAGACAAGCTTTTAAGGAAACAATAATTAGAATTATGAAAATGGATGTAAATTAGTGAGGTGGGTGTAAACAATTGGATAAAACTTATAAAAATTAGCCTAAATAATTAAGTGTGTGTAGGTTGCTAACTTGCACCTTAATAAATTTAGATGGGTGTAATTTACTAACTTGCACCTTAGTGTGTTGGGGTGGGTGTAAGTTAGCAACCCCCTATTTTTATATTAGGTTTAAATGTATATTCAATTCTTACAAATATATAATTTTTATTTTTAGATCTTGTAATTTATTTTGAAATTTTGCAATTTTTTTGGTCTTTCTTTTGTTTTAACCCCTCAATTTATTCATGTTTGAATGAGTACATGTCCAAAGATTATATTCATTAAGAGAAACTAAAACAAATAATAAAAAACAAAAGTAAGTATATTTCAAAAACAAATACATTAACAATGATCAAAACAGAAACAAACATTCCTTAAAAAAACACATTTAAAAAGTCGTATATTTGCAATAACAAATATATTTAAAAAAAAAACGGTGCAAATAATTAGACATTCATATTGGATATGTCTAATATGGACCTCTTAAAAAAGGATTTAAAGGGGCTATTTAAAAAAAAATTTAAAGGCGGAACTTTTATCATTTTTATTAAAAATAATATTTTATTAAAATTTACTAAACATAAAAAAGACTCATCGTTGAACCATATCAATATTAAACCCGATTCATATTTATTACAAATATAGAAACTATAAATTTTAAATCATTTTTATATGCGTCAAAATACACACAAACACACACATGTATGCTTATGTGTGAAGGCCATACCAGGATAGTAAGGAGCATGTTGTATGACATGAGGCAAGTCGAAATTGATACCCTGAATGTGAGTGTATTTTGAAGTGATCATGTTAATGTTCATTCCAAGGCCACCACCAACATCCACAAGTCTTTTTACGTCCCTAAAACCTTTGTAGCATTCAAGAACCTTTTTCATCACTATAGTTGTATGATTGCTCATTGCTGTATTGAAAATATGATTGAACCTCAAGTCTAAGCTGGGATAATCAAAGAGATGGGTGCCATGAACCTTGTTAAATGGAGTACCTCCTTCCTCAATTGCAACTTTAAGCTGGGACCTAATTAAGGATGCATATATTAAACAATAGTGTTCGACTCATACTTTAAAAAAGTTGTGTTATTTTAACACACCTAATTTGAAATCAAATTTTGAAAAGAATTTTTTTTTAACATGATGCTACCATGAAGTTTGATTATGTATCCATCATCAAAATTTTCATTGATATGTCATATTTTTGTATTAATTTATTCAAAAATTGAATTAAATTTTGAATGAATTTTGTATACATGGTACCGACACCCAATCAAACTTCAAGATACTTAAAAATTTACCAAAAATATATTAAATTGTTAACACAGTTTAAATATGTGGCTAATTATGTTGAATAAATAGTAATACATACATAAATTATTAAGTATGAATTTTCTACTAAAATATTTGAAAGAAAAAAAAATTGACAATGAGTCAAACAATGTAATAATATTTGTGTACGCAATATTATTAAGTACTATAGTATGAATCTTCTTTCATAAATCATAATAATAATAGAGTTCACAATTAGAACGGATCAATATTCAACAATCTCACTATATTACTAATTTCTCCCACAAATCCAACATTTAAAAAATAATACTAGTACGTAGTAACAAATAACATTAGTAGCCCTCTAAAAAAAAACAATAACATTAGTAGTAGTAAATGTGAGCAGGAGTGACTGACCAGCTAGCTAACATGATCTTATCATTATTCAAGGCAATCAAGGGTCCTAATGAAACACCATCAGAATTAGGAGCAAAAAACTTGGCAACAGGACTCATGCTATAATGTTTCTTAAAGGAATTGATGTGGTTTTGTTCATGAGTAAGGATAGAACAATTAAGCAGTGAGTGAGAGGCAAGAAAAGCAAGAATACGATCTAACATTTTGAAGGCTTGTGGATTGTTGATGTTGGAAAGACGGGAAACGATGTCGTCGGCCGAGAGTTGAGCACCTTTACCAGCTTTTTGCAACACATCAAAAACACCAAGCTCAATTGCAGATTGGAGTGCCATGGGAAGTGCAATAGAGATTGCAAGCTGCATAGCATACAAGAAGCTTTCATCATCATCATCTTTTAATGTTTCTTGCTCTTCTCTCTTCTCTATGCTCTCATTCTCACAAATGAGATTCTTTGAATTAAAATGGTTGGCCATATTCACTTGAATGTATCTTCCTATCTCCCTATGTGGCTTTTATAGTCTCTAAATCCTCCAAATGCTTAATAATAATGTGCTTAAATGCACTTATATGGTCCCCTCTCTTTTAAAAAGCTTGATGTTTTAGTCCCCTTTTAAAAGCCAGGTTTTTGGTCCCCTTCTTTTACATTTTTTTGGATTTTAGTCCCTCACCTTATTTGAGTGTAATTTGTGCTGATGTGTTAGAATTATTAATGATGTGGCGCACAATATATCGACAAGTTATATTCCATGTCATTAAAAATTTATTTCATATAATTAATAAAATAATAAACTAATTAATTAAAAAATAATAATAATAACAATATCCTTTTATTAAAACTGAAAAGAGATAAATCAAAAGAACCCTAATTCCTTTTTGTAAAAAAAAAAACAAAACAAAAACCCTAATAACCAAATGAATCTCTCTATTGTGGAATTTTTTTTTTCTGACCCTATTTGCAAAAAAAAATTCAAGTCTGACCCCCTTT
>Ga0228711_1006576_pt1 | contig 17198 bp, 9 predicted proteins | sample MedpolnodulmetaG_2_FD_177996 | JGI IMG/M metagenome (GOLD analysis project Ga0228711, IMG submission 177996) | Root nodule microbial communities from Medicago polymorpha collected in Santa Monica, California, United States - brown nodules | ecosystem: Host-associated > Plants > Roots > Nodule...
GTGCAAAACTTCAGGGGAGTATTTGCCAAACGTCATGTTCACTAACAGAAAAATTTGATGGAGGGGGTAAATTGATTAACGTTGTGCAATTTCAGGGGGGTAATTGACGTTTTGTTAATTTCAGGGGGTAATTGATGAAACTTACAATTTCAGGGGGGTAATTGCCTATTTACTCGTTCAAAAAGACTAAAACAGATAATAATTCTCATTCCCATAACAATACGAAAATTCAGCTTAAAAAGGAGTAATACCTTTTGTTGGTGGATAACCACTTGTTGTTGGATGGCAAATCTGCAAAGCCATAGGAAAAAAATAAAAGTTCAACAGCATGCCTCTTTCGTCCAAGCTGGTGATCTTTTCCACCCTTCAAGGTCCTTTTGCTGATACTAATTTTGTCTGTGGCTAGTCTATGCATATGCACTCTTACAATTAAATCCTAGAAAACCAAATTACAGAATCATATTCCGAAATTGTAAGGAAAAAACCAAAGTTTCATTTGTTGTAAATAAAAATTGACAGTATATGAGTAGGATAAACCAACAATAATTGAAGATGAAATTTAGTCTTGAGCAGAAGCAAAGGAAGACACAAAATGATAAGCATCCAAAAGCAAGCAGTAAAAGTCAAAATTCACATAGAACATGATGTTAAACAGAAAAATTTAGGAACTTTATTGAGCAACAACAAAATCAATACCAATACCAATACAAATTGAGCACAAATTTTTCGGATTAGAGAGGGAGAAGAGGGTTAGGGTTTTCAAAAATAAATTTGGGGCTTCTCAATTTTTAAGCACAAATTGAGCAAGGTGAGAAAAAAGAAGACTAACCCTTGAAAAAATCAGCATGACGGCGTGGGAGAAGGGAGAACTCATTAAGAAGAAGATAATGACAGGGGGATTAGAAGAGGGAAGCTTGGTGGCAGATGAAAGACATTACGGTGCATTAGTATTGAACTCAAAATGAATAGCTACTTTGTAATCAACATTTTTTTTGACGGGATACGTTGTAATCAATGTGACACGCGTGTTTTGTTGTTTCCGACTAACGTATGTATTGCTAGAAAATTTGTTGGGTTAAATTGATGGGCTGCATCTTAGATGAAATGTGTTAGGTTAAATTACTAGTAACCTAATACAACAAGTGGGAGGGATAATATTAGGTTAAATTGCTGTAGACCTAACAAAATTAATAAATAAGGATATTCGGAAGAGAAGAAGAAAAAAAGAACGAGAGAGAGAGAGAGATGAAACCAGAGAGAGAAGCGGAAGCAAGGAGAGAGAGAGAGATTGAGAGAGACGAACGAAGAAATAGAAAGGAGGGGATCGAAAAGATGAAGGGAAAGAAGTGGAATTGCTGAAATCTGATCTACAAGAAAGGGGAAAACCACCATTGGAGTGACTAGATCAAGAGCACCATGGGAGTTGCAAAGGCAAGCTATATTAGGGATTCAACTACTGCTCTTTCAAGAAAAATTCAGGGTAACATAGTCTTAACCCAAACATTAAACCTCTCTAGGGTGTACATAGGATTCACTGCAAATCAAAGATTGCATGTGTTTGATTTAAAGTTAAAATTGGGGGTTTAGGGTTGACAAAGGGAGATGAGTAACGGTGAGTTAGAGTCAAAAGTTAGCAAGATCATTACTTATGATATTTGTATATATGAGAAATTGAATAGGGAGCAACAATAAAGTATTGCTTCTGATGTGAAATGCTATATGAATATTTGTGTTAAATTCATTGTATTTTGTAAGTTGTGTATATGGTTTGTTTTGTTATTTGATCATTATATGCTACTGTTTGTACATTAACTGTGTCTTGTGAATGCAAATATGATATGCACATTGCTTCAGTTATAAGATTGTGTACCTAAAGTCTGTGGTGTTATATGATAATGTATTATGTGTCTTGGTAGGATCATATTATTGGTTCTGATGTGATTTTGACTCTATAGTACCTTGTAATGTGTTACTTGCTAGGGATACTCTACTACGTCACTGTTGTTCATTTTTATTGCCTTGACGACTTCAATCCATACGAATAGTTTAAGAGCAGACTCATGTCGATTACAATTTCAGTCAAAAAGTACATTTAATGATTAATAATCAATAAACAGAGTACTTTGAAATTATGTTAAAGATGACATTGTAGAGCAAATCTGGGAAATGATGGAAATCCAGTTGAAAGGTAAATCTTAAGTGTTCAGTTAAGTTATGATACTGCAGGGCAAATCTGGGAAACGATGGAAACCCAGTAGAAAGGCATTCAGCTAAAATGAATGACACTGCAGGGCAAACCTGGAAAACGATAGAAATTTAATGGAAAGGCAAATCCTGAGTGTCAAGCTAAAGTCATTAACAACTACATTTAATTTAAGAATAAAGACACCTATCTATAGAACTCATTATTATTTAGTAATATTAATGAGAGGATTTTCTCCATACCTTGTACGCCAAGCATGGCTGGAAACATCAAAGTATATTTTACATTCTATGTTATTGAGTTTTTTACTCACTGTGTTTGAGTGATGTTTTCAGGTTTAACTTAACATTAAAAAATTGAAGAGTATGTCCGGACTACTTGTCAACAATTCAATGCAAAGTTCTTGGTTACCGGATCATAGTCAGGGTCATAGACTAGAAGTTGTTATGTTGTGCTATCTGATTGCATTTATGCGGTTATTGTATAGACTAGAATGTTATACCGTATTTTTTGGCTTCATTGTATCAATGATTGGAAAATATTCAAACCTTACAAAGAGAAGTCACATTTTTATAAACTTTATCTTTATTATTAGTAAAAACTTAGGGCGGGATGTTACAGTTAGCAGGGAGGAAGAAGATGGAAAAATGGCGGATCCAACGAGAGGAAGCGAATGGAACGCAGGCTGTTCAGAGAGAGAAGAAGTGTTTTTCTTTTCTTATATTTTTTATCTAGTGGAGGAAGGAGTAAATGGAGTAAATTTACGTTAGCCATTAATTTGTTTTTTCCACATGTCAAACATCCATGCATTCAAAAGGACTAAATTCAAAAGGATCAAATGGAGTAAAACTAAATGAAGCAAAGATGAACTCGGAGAGTTCCAGAGATGGAGACAAGAGTGTAAATCTTCTCGTAGTAAAGAATAAAGCTGAGAATTTTTTTAAATGATTGAGACATGAGCAAGAAAACTCTCAATCTAGCTCCGTTAAACAACACAATTTGAATTTTTTATTTGAAGTCACTTTTCAAATGTAACAAACTCAACAAACATATTTACCTTTTTCAATGAAAACAATAATATAACAAATATAGTTAAAGTTTTATCTCTTTTAATAACACCAACAATATAACATTATTATAAGAAAAATTGTTTAAAAGTATAATTGAAATAACAAAAGTTAGTCCAAAATCCCCCTAAAATGGGTTATTTTCTTTATATATAACTAGCGGAAAGACGGACACTATTGTACCCGTCTGTCTGCTCTTTTTACTACGCTAACACATGTGATTATTTTATTATGTTTCTTTGTATAATTTTGATTAAAAATTAAAAATTTAAAAATATAATGAAAATTATTGATATATTGATTTATAAATAAAATATTGTCAAGGCATATAACAATTAGACATTTGCTCACGTTTGTTACTAATATTTTTTTAAGAGTATTTAAAGTCTAATCTTTAACATTATTTTTTGTTCACGTTTCTTACTAATTTTTTTTAGAGGATTTAAGGTCCAATCTTTAACGTTATTTTTTCCTCACGTTTATTACTAATTTTTTTTAGAGGATTTAAAGTGTAATCTTTAACTTTATTTTTTAATCACGTTTGTTACTAATATTTTTTTAGAGGATTTAAAGTCTAAACTTTACCATTATTTTTTCCTCAGGTTTGTTACAATTGATCAAAGGTTAAGGAAAAGTAACTTATATTAATAAAATAATATGAATATTTTTTTTTTGGAAGGGATATGAAAATACTTGCAATCTTTGTCGGTTGTATTGAGGGGAACAACACAGATGTACAACGTAAAAGCGGCTGATAAAAAAGTAACATGAGTTTTTGTTTTGTGTTAGTTTTTTGTGAGTTTGATCTTTGATTAACGGAAGTAAAAGAGGGTTAACGTGGACGATTAGTTACATGGATTACTAATCCACGTGTTATTTTATAATTGGCTATTTATATTTAAAATTAATGATATTTTTAAAAAGAAAAGTCAAACCTCAAAAGTGTGCTGAAATGGATACTTTTCTTTATATATTGCATAGATATAGATATACCCAAATATTGATCTAGAAGGAAGTCGACTGACACCCGGTTACTTACCAATTTCCTAACTCCTTCTCGGATAGTGTTTTTAAAATGTATGAATGAAGTTGGCATACGTTACTGCAAAAACTGCATGTTGGATATTGATGCGTATTTGTTTTTGCGATTTCTCAATCAACTTGTGCCCACTTGTTTGTGCCTAACATTATTATAAAAAAATTTGTTTAAATGTATAATTGAAATAACAAAAAAATCAGCTCAAAATCCTCTTAAAATAAATTATTTTCTTTATATATAGTATAAATATAGATATACCTAAATATCAATCTAGAAGGAAGTTGACTGACAACCCGTTACTTACCTGTTTCCTAACTCCTTCTCGGATAGTGTTTTTAAAATGTATGAATAAAGTTGCCATATGTTAATGCAAGAACTGCATGTTGGATATTGATGTGTGTTTGTTTTTACCTTCGATTTCTCAATCAACTTGTGCCCACTTGTTTGTGCCTAGTTAGTTAATTAAATATTTGATTTTGTAAAATAAAAATGAACCCGGCTACATGCTTTCCCCATTACATTTTTCATTCAAATTGGATTTTGAATATCAAGTTGAAATTCAATCACTACAAGAAAAACTGCAAATTGCGACACTTCATCTGCGACCCCTACCTTGTAACTGCCTCAAAATGGTTGTTGCGGCTGTTTGGAGCAACCGTCGCAGGATTTTTTTGCTAAATGAATTAAAAGGCGCGTTGCAATTTCATTTACGCTCTCTACCCAAAATTTCATTCCGCGCTTTCTCACTTTCCCCCAAAACCCCCAAATCTCAAACTCACTCACCACACTCACCACCAACTCACTCCTTCACCAGCTTGTCGCCGTTCACCAACTCACTCCTTCACCAGCTTGTCGCTGTTCACCAACTCACAGTCCTTCACCAGCTTGTCGCCGTTTGCCGTTCACTCCTTCCTCTTCCTCGTTATGGCTTCACACACTCTCGCTCTCACACTCCCAACCTAGCCTATACAATCGATTCAGTTTCTTGTCACTCCCAAACCCTAACCTAGCTTTGAATCGATTCATATTCTTCTCTCACCCAATATTGCTCAGATTCCAACTCACTCGGTCCACAATCCATCACCGTTGATTTTATTGCTCTGAAAGATTAGTGAATCAGCTTTGCTAAATTGATTTTATTTCTGCTAATTTATGCTTTAAAATTTTAGGGTTTCTGATTTGGGTTTTTTGATTTATGTAATCCTCCACCTTTGCTTTAAATTTGATTTGATGCCAAGTTTTTGATTCATAAAATTTGATTTGGGTTCTTTTGGTACAATGAAAAATGTTTTAAGTTAACCTGTTTTAAGTTAATTATGTAGTAGTGATGTTTTATCAAAATCTGAATTTGTTGAAATGGGGTTTGTGGGCTATGTATATGGATGATGATAGTGATGAAAGAAGCAAAGTAAAGTGATTTTATTTAGTGAGTAGAAAAAAATGACAGAACACGATTGCTTAGTGAAACAAGGAACAAGAAACAAATCTTTTAATTAGATTTGTTTCTGAAATTCATTACCGGATTTATTTAACTTTTCTAAGTTATTTGTTGAAATAGTTTGACACACTAAAAGAAAAATTACTATCATTTCAGTGTAAGTATATACCAAAATAGACCTTGTATACAACTCACTAAAAGAAATTAAATAGCTTAAATCTTTGTCCTGCCACACTGTTAGATTGCACGGAATCCATTTCTATAGATAGATAGATAGATTGAGGAAAATTTGAAATGAATCTACCATTGTATTCAGTTCCATCTTTGAAAAACTGAAACCATATATATGTATGAGCACAACACAACCACACCATATAGATTACAAAAGGAGGAGGAAAATCAAAACCTTGATCTAAAAAAAAGGCAAACCCAAAAACCAAGTCATTTCATTGAAGGGATCTTCCAAAACAAGCAAACACACATTTCCAAACGTAAACCATTCACAGTTACATTCTCTGCACCAATCCCTTCTCTATTGACTCTTGTTCGTGCAAAGAAAAAGTTAAAAACTTCTCTTTGTTACTTTGCTTCTCTCTCTCTTTTTTTTTTGTCACGGTTTTATTTTAACTTTTTTTCTTCCTTTTCCCTTCAAGCAAAACTATGCTGCAATAGCTGTCCCTTTACGAAAGGAATAATCTTGTCCTTGAACTTTGTTTGAAGAATTAGATTTTCTATGCTCCTTATTCCTCAAAGCCTTCATAGATGAAGAAAGATTCATATTTTTTTCTTTCAATTCATCTATCTCTATTTGTTCTTGCCTACACTCTTCACTACAAAAAGGTGTGTCACCCCTGCACAAATTAAAATCAATAATCAAATTCATAACCTTAAAAAAAAGAACATTGATCATGAAAATCTTCATAAAGGTCTTTTAAGGAACAAATATTTCAATAAAAAAAAACATGGGTTTACCTATACATGAAGATATCTTTATTGCCACCAAGTGGTTTGTTACAAAGAGAACAAGCTTCAAGGAAGTGAGGTTGGTGATCTTCAAATCTAGTATCATAGAATCTTCCAGATCTAGGTGAAGAAACATAAAGGTTCTTGAAACTAGTATTATTGGCATAACCCATGGTTATCATAGATTTTGTAACAAAACTATTGCCACGGTAATTTGCAACATCCATGTCTTTTAAGGAAGCTAAACCGTGGTCTTGTTCTAAGTAACAAGGTTTTATTGACGAGTACATGAGTTTATTAAAATTGAAGGGGTTTTAGTTTTGTTTGAGGAAATAAAATTTGTAGAGAGAGTGAAGGGAGTAAGAGAAAATGGTAAGAGATTGGTTGATTTATAAAGAGATGGGTTTTGGAAACAAACGGTTTGGTATACTATTTGGTATTAAAAATTATGAAAAAGAAGGAAAATGATGTGTAAACAACGGCATGTTAGAAGGAATCCATTGGCCAAAACTACTTGAATCAGCACCGTTGAAAATAATTTTAGATATTTATTTAGAGTTGTATGATTGGGGCTTTAAGGTTTTTGTGTTAATGGAAATAAAGGTGGGGACCATGTGGGGCCCAAAGTGGAAGAGTGGTCCCACGTGGATGGAAACGACAAAAGAATCTAAATAGGAAAAAGCTAAGGGGAATTTAATGACGTTTGTTCAAGAACCTAGAGTGAGAGGAAGCAATGTTTTGGTTTTAGGGAAAAAGTGAAACCGTGGGTTATGGAAGGGAGGGAAAATAATTGTCGTACCACTAATGTCATCCTACTTGCATTCAAAGCGCGTTACTATACTCCTCAAAGTGAACCTTTTTGAGGTTAAATTCACTTTTGATCTTCATTTTAGGTTAAAATGAAATATCTAAAATATCTAATGGCTCCCAACTTGATCTTCATTTTAAGTTAAGATGAAATATCTAAAATATCTGATGGCTCCCAACCTTACAAATCTAAATTCACATTTAATCTCAGCCATTAAATCAACTTAATCTAATGGCTCCCATTTGTCAAATTAAAAAATATCTAAAATAAGATACATACAATTTCTTCTGATACCACTTTTTGGACTTGTTGTTTGGGATTTCCTTTTTTATGTCGTAATCATAATAAAAATTGTAATGTTGGACCTTTAATCGATATGGTGAAATAAGTCAATCAAGTTGGAATCTATGCGGCCTTGAACTACTATCATAATTTGATTGTCTATGTTTATCGATCAATTCAGTTGTGTAAGATCCTAATTCTATATGAAGATTAATGAGAGATAGCAAATAAAAGATTCATGAGAGAGATTAAACACAGACACACATGAAGATTCAATTGAGGGATGAACACAGAAAATCGAGGGTTCAGATAGGAGAAAAAAAGGAGGTACTAAGGCGGGAAAAACGTGTTTGGTGTTACCGTACACTTTTGAGTGAACAATTATTAGCCTCTAGATTAAATCAAATTAATGGTCAAGATTTGGTGCAAGTTTTATGACTTACACCTTCGTGTCAGTAGATCCTGACTCATATATATATATATATATATATATAATGGTGTATCAAATGAAAGCACTATTTAAAATGAGAGATGATAGAGTTAAATCACAACCCTTGGATCCATCTTTATTGTGCTACTTCATTTTTAAAACGGCAGCCTATAATCTTTTTCATTCCCTTCATTTCCACCTTTTGCTTTCTTCTCTCGCCTTCTTGTCTCAGTGTTGGCGTTTTTTTCATCTCTAAAACTTCAGCCATTAATCTTTTTTTCCTTCAGATCTTGGGCAAGGCAATTTTGATGCATCACCGCGGCAGTCATCTTTTGTTAAATGCACCTTGTATCCAAGGCCATGAGAGGGTTCCAGTCCCATAGAGGGTAGCAATAGGAACTCTGGTTGTGTCGATTTGAGGAATTAATCCTGCTGCTAGAAATTTTCTGGATTCACACATTTAGAACATTGATAATCATTCGATCAAGATCAAATTATCCAAATCAAACTTTATATTTAAATTTTAAAATAAAAAATAAGAAATGCATTGTTTAAACCGTCATTTTAAACGAAGAAATCCAATTTCTCAAATGTATGAAAGTGGAAATCCAAATTCCCTTGTGTCACGTGTCTAGGAAAAGGAATTGAGATTTCTATAAAAAAAAAAAGCGATCACATTATTCTGCTTACCCTAATTTCATAGAGAAAATAAACCATAAATATATATTCAACAAGTATCATGTGCTGGTCTATGAAAATGATGGACACTCTTCCTTAATCCTTAGTGTTTGGAACTTAATATCAGTCACAATTAAGACCAGGCACTTCAGACTATACAATCCATATTTTACATCGTGAATACAATGGTAAGGTGTGTGGAGATATAATTTTGAACCTCCACATTGACTCACCTAATGTAATGGGACTTTTGAAATATCTTACCATGGCGTAGTGGACTGAAAAATGGGTCCAGACTCCAGAATAATGAATAATATTACCACTGACCAAAAATAAAATATTAGTGTACTATTAAACTATATTACTATTTATCAAATTTTTATCATTATTTTATATTCTTTGAAAATGACATTATTGTAAAATACTTTTTTTTTTTAAGAAACTATGTAAAATACTTGACAACATTAATCAATTATGCATTATTGATTTTTTTTTATTTGTTTGAAAGTGACCCTTTTTTTTTTTGGTCAGGTAGCCTAGTGGCTAGATTTCACCTGTTGGGGAGTCCGGGGAGCCCCTGAAGCGGCAATGAGCCAAACGTCCAAGACCATAAGAGACTTGAACACCACACACCACACTCTTACCCAAAACCTTAAGGCAACGGGTTTATGGGTTCTCTCTCTTATATATTCGTTGTTTCCTCCATTCCTAGTCGATGCGGGACATAATCACTCACACTTGATTACCCAACAATCTCCCCCTCAAGTGTGAATCACCCACATCACTAGCTTGATCCACATTAGGATCCCGCTCCCGCTCCCCATTGAGCCTAACCACGGCTCTGATACCACTGTTGGGGAGTCCGGGGAGCCCCTGGAGCGGCAATGAGCCAAACGTCCAAGACCATAAGAGACTTGAACACCACACTCTTACCCAAAACCTTAAGGCAACGGGTTTATGGGTTCTCTCTCTTATATATTCGTTGTTTCCTCCATTCCTAGTCGATGTGGGACATAATCACTCACACTTGATTACCCAACAATCTCCCCCTCAAGTGTGAATCACCCACATCACTAGCTTGATCCACACTAGGATCCCGCTCCCCACTGAGCCTAACCACGGCTTTGATACCACTGTTGGGGAGTCCGGGGAGCCCCGGGAGCGGCAATGGGCTAAACGTTCAGGACCATAAGTGACTTGAACACCACACTCTTACCAAAAACCTTAAGGCAATGGGTTTATGGGTTCCCTCTTTTATATATCCTTTGTTTCCTCCATTTCTAGTCGATGTGCGACATAATCACTCACACTTGATTACCCAACAATTTTTTTGGTAAGGTGAATAAGTGGGGTGTCCGGGGTTCGAACCTCGACCCCTGCATATAATAATGCATTGTCCTACCAACTGAGTTATGCTCACAGATGTTTGAAAGTGACCTTTAATGTAACTAGATGTATCAATCAATTATGCATATGTAACTGCAGATATTTATTATTATTTGATAGCGAGCTTAATGTAAACTAAATTAAATAATAACATTTCTCAATTTTTGTATAACTGCACATGTAAGACATGATTTGAACATTTCAAGGTTGCCGTTTTTTCTTTTTATTCACACATATTAAAATAAAATTATATATAATTGTCTGTCTATTTTTCTTTTATATTTTATGTATTACCCTTGAAAAAGAAAATAACATAATAAAGCAGGAATTGTTGAATTCTTCATTTTGGATTTGGAGTAAAACATTGATTATCATTTCTCCAAAATTATTTCAATACGTGTGTACCATAAGCAACATAAGCATTACCATTGGTTTGATACAATTTCATCCTTATCATGTAGCCGCTGTGTGTCAGCTAAATCAAGCAAGTTGGTGTCAAATGTTTCATGAATAACACTATTACTTTCCTCATTAGAGAACTAAGATTCTTATGTATTTTTGTTGATAGAACTCAATCAAAGAGTAGTATCAAAATATTACGATGTCTCTCTTCCCATCACCAGTAACCTTTCTCATGCTCCACATTAACCGTATTCTGTTTAGAATTATAGTAGAGAAGCATGGTCAATACTTTGACAATGCTAAGAGGAAAAGAAAAGAAAAAAAATTCGTAAAGAAACAATGATGTTAAGTAAAAATAGGGACTCATTACCAAAAAAAAGTAAAAATAGGGACTAAACTTAATTAACCCTTGTTTTTTTTAAGGTGACGGTCATCAACTTGTTTTTTTAACATTGTTTCTTTTTATTTTTAACATTTCATTTTAACGTGACTTCACAGGATTTTTTATAAATGTGACTTCGTGGGCCAATTTTGAAGTAATGATAATAAAAAAAAATTAACTTTTTTTTTTTATAAACGTGATTTCATAGGCCAATATTTGTCATTATTCTAAGATAATAAACTTCGTGAGCTTAGATCAATTGGTAAGGACATTGCATAATTTATGCAGGAACCGGGATTCGAACTCCGGATACTCCACTTCTTCACATTTAAATGAGTGAGCTCCAGCCACTAGGCTACTAGACAAAAAAAAAAACTTCAGTTTTTTTGTCGAGCAATAAACGTCAATTTGATTATTAAGATAAAAAACCAACTTCAATTTTCGTTCAACAAAAAAAAAACTCCAGTTGCTATATCACTTAAAACCCACTTCAATTAAGAAATAGAGATTTGTTCCGATAAAAAAAAAGATTTGTGATATTTTTAAAACAAATTTACAAAATTAACCTTTAGATGATAGTAGTTTAAAATAGTAGGTTATGGACTGGTGGGAGTAAGCTTGCTAACTTATTCCTTCATGTTTTTAGGTGGGAGTAAGTTAGCAGCCCCCATATATAAAAACTCATTTATTTGCATAAATTGTTTTTATATAACCTTCTCTTTCCATTTAAGCTTTATCTCATATTTTAGCGGATAGAACGACATCAATTAAAATTCTTGCAAAATGATCAAAAAAATCTATCTAGAGAGCTCTTAATTACCGGTAGCAACGTCCAAATTTATCGGCATTCCAAAGCTATTATTAGTAATAGCTCAGTTGACAGGGACATACATTATTATATACAGGGGTTGAGGTTTGAACCCTGAACACTCCATTTATCCAAGGTAAATTCTAACCACCAAACTACTTGACAAAAAAAAAAATTAAAATGCATTGTTGTTTGCTTTATGATTATTAAGATAGAAATTGGGAGACCAATCAACAATTTTAGAAACTTGGGATTAAGACTCCAAGAAGCCATCACACAAACACTACAACGATCTTCAATAGAAAAGACAAATTCATAAAATCCTTTTTCTGATGAGATAATGTCTCATCTTTCTAAAAACTTTCAATGGTAACCGATTTAGCATGCAAGTCTTGCCGTTTCAAAGGAGGATCACCCTTGGACAAAATCAACCTTAGTACGCAAGCTTCAAAAATTAACCTTGTACTCGGGACTGGATTCTCTCGGTGACAGGAGAATCCAGTCAAATCTGGATCATATAGAAATAAAATTTAGGAAATTTTAAATATTAAAAATATATTTTAATGGTGTGAATTATTCACATGAAAAAACTTATGATGGTTCTCTATTCCCCTTTATACTCTTCCTTCACACCAAGATTGTCACCTATGAGACAATTGACGGCGTAGGATAAATATACTTATCATTAGAGGTAAATTATCTCCAATTTATTAAGAGGTAATGTAGATCTCACCGTTACACAAAGTTTGAGCAAAAGGAAAAGATTTTTGTTGGTGAGAAAAATTGACGTCTTTTACAACATCACCCCATGGCCTCGACAAGTCACCACTAGGAATCCCGTCCACATGTTTAACAAGATTCAATTGGTTAGCACCATTTGCAACATTTGATTGGTTGACATCCTTCTTCATTTATTTTTTTTGCCTTGAAACCACATTCAAACAGAAATCCGCTGATGCACCTCTTTGATCATCTACCACTTTGTAACAAGAGAAAGGTTATGAACACTCTCATTTTATAATTTTTTCTAACAATCATTTTCTGATATGATGAAATTCAAATGAACTCCGAAGCCAGTTCAAAACAAAAATATTAAAACCAGGAAAAATCTTCCTTAGCTATTTAAAACTGCTAACCAAACAAATCTTATACAGACATAATCTCAAATAAAAGATATTTGAGCACGAACATAAATGAAAAAATATATTAATTTTGCCAATTTTTCTTTTATTTTTTTACTTTTAAATATTTCTACTTTGAGGGTTATTGTCATTATGTCTTTGTTGTGTAAATTTGAACATTAACTAGACCATCGACCTGTGCTAACGCACGGGTTGTATCGAAGGTAATATTTGACGGTAATAAGTAGCAAAATAGTTTAGATGAATGTCATGATTGTCATATAGTATTTCATAATATTAAGAAGCATAGACGTTAGTATTGTACCGTAACATAATATTTCCATGACATCGTCCTTGGTACCGTAACGTAACATAATATGTTAAGCATAGCGAGACAGGTTAACATTTATAAGTAAGAGATTAAGTTAAGTATAACGAGACGGGTTAACGGTTATTCCTTTAAAAAAAATAGCATATAATTAGGAACATATAATTTTATTTTACTTTTTAGATAAACATTAAATACAAGAGTATGGAAGGAAAAAAATTAAGTTAAATATAACGAGACGAATTAACAGATTAGCATTAACGGTTAAGGTTACGCGCATGGACAGAGTTTGGACTCGCAATTTTCTTAGCCTCTCCCAATAAATTTTGACACAGTTGGGAGATACCGCACTCACAGGACTATGATGCAAGAAAGGGACATCTGTGCTTGTGTCCAAAATCAGATCCACCACTTCTTATTGTTGTGCAAAGATCTTTGCCATAAATCAGATACACTACTAACCCTTTACTCCCCTTACAATTCCACCCTTCTCCAATCACAATCTTTTGCCCAATGCCCATCATGTTGATGATGCAATGGTTGTGCTAGTTCTAGGATTTCGTGATCTTTTGTTATTTTTTATGCGCTTAGGACAAATTAGAACGGTGCTCTTTCCCCTAAAGTAAAGATTATTAATGCAGACTTGCACTATAATACACAGCCCACTGAGCACGAGACAGCTGTTCCTATTGTTTCAGCGACCTACATGTGTGTCTATCATAGTAATTTAGAGTGATTATAATGGTTTCCTCGTTGAACAACAATCGCTTATACGAATTGAGGAGATACTTGCAAACACTTTAATGTTAAAGTCAGTACAAGAACTGTTGGAAAAATATATAGTGTGGAGGGAGTTATTGCTGGAGTGTTTAGTGGTATGGAACAAGAGGAGACACATTAGGAATTAGCTCATTGTAAGAGGAGATAAAATAATATGGTGAAGCCTTCAATATTATTGACATTGCATCTCAAAGGCTTAAAGGTTTAAAGACTTAAATACAATTGCACACATATAAGTCTATTTATAGGTGCTTGAGGATGTTTCTAGAACTAGAATAATCTAGGCCTTTGTTTGCCTTATCTACACTAGATTATTATATGATATTTCTAGACCTTAACTTAACCTAGACATTAATGGAACAATCTAGAACATGTAGCAACTTTAAATTATTCTTGTTTTCTCTAGCCATTGTCATTATTTAACCAGAACATTATAGAAATATGTATCAATTTCAAAACTCCTCCTTGATGCATATTTTGGAAACTCCAAGGGTGTGTTTGGTTGTGGAGAGAAAGTGATAAGAGAGAAGTAGGTGAGAGAGAGTTTGAGAAGAGAGAAAGATGTGAAAAATAAAGATGATTTGATATATTGTTTCATATAAAAGAAAGAGATGAGAAATTGAAAAGAGAGAAGTGTTGATTATTTTTTAAAGTACAAAAATACCTTGAAATAAAATCTTTTCATAAAACTACTCTATTTTATATTTAATTAAATTTGTCAATTGATTGGCTTAATTAGTGAACTAAGTTATTTTAGTAATAACTTTAATAAGGTAAGTTAATTTATTTAAATGAGCCTATTGTGAAAAAGAAACAAAGAATCAACTTGAAAACATTGCATAAAAGACAAACAAAAAAAAAAGTGGGTTGTTCTCTTAAATTGAAGGGCATAAAAGACAAAAGCAACAAAGTTTTAACTTTTCTCCTGTTTCTTCGCTAGATAGGAGAGAACAAAACATGTGTGGGACCCACACCAATTTTGTCCCTCTTCTCTCTTTCTCACCTTTGCCAAACTAGAGAAATGCCACACTTCTCTCCTCTTTCTCTCCTCAAAGTCTCTCTCTTCTGCATTTTTTGTCTACCAAACAGAGTGCAAATGTAGTATGTAGTTGCTCAAACATAGATTTGTGATATCATCTCCTCCTGCATTGATACTTTTCATAGTTGATCAATTTGATAGGTGTTACCTCCACCATGATAGAAATGTTGTGTCACCTCTTACCATAATATTTGTTATTGGTCTCCTTCTTCGTCTGGTTGAAGACTTCTGACATGGACCATTCTTGCTCCTTACTTGCTCTAGTAATTTTCCTTGTTGGTCTTGTTAAAGACATCTATCAAGGACCATTTATGCTGCTTAGTTGCATGTGAATCTCCTTGTCGACATTGTTGAAGATTTCTGACATGGAGCATTCTTGCATAGTTGTTTGTGAGTCTCCTTGTCACTTATGTAGTAGATTCTTGACAGTGACTCATTCTTGCTCTTAGTAGTTACATTTTTTTTTCTATACTTGTACTCAAGTTGAGCATCAGAGGTCGCAGGTCTCCATTTTTATTTATTGTTTGGACTTGTACTCTATCTGAACTCGAGCCTTATTCTCCATGGGTTTGCGAAATTAGTTTGACTTGAACTTAAGAGGATCAGGTTGTTAGGCTACATGAAATCCTCTATTGCCTTCTTAGTTTTAGGTTTGAACTCAAACAGAGTAGAGCCTTGTGGCTACTTGTACTCCTTTTGTGTTTGAGTCATAGACTGAGAATTTCTAGTTTAGTAGAATTCATGTTGTAGAACATATAGTTGGTGAAACGAGGTCATATTTTCTTATGCCCAGTTAATGATCGAACGCGACTTTGATACTACTATTGAAAAAATATATATAGTTGAGGTAGCTATAGTGGTGGAGTGTTTAGTAGAATGGCACAAGAGGAGACACATTAGGAATTAGCTCATTGTAGGAGGAGAGAAAATGATATGCTGAAGCCTTCAATATTATTGGCATTGCATCTCAAAGACTTAAATACAATTGCACACATATAAGTCTATTTATAAGTGCTTGAAGATGTTTCTAGAACTAGAATTATTTAGGCCTTTGTTTGCCTTATCTACACTAGATTATTATAGATCTTTTTGGACTTTAACTTAACTTAGACATTAATAGAACAATCTAGAAACATGTAGCAACTTTAAGTTATTCTTGTTTTCTCTAGCCATTGTCATTATTTAACCAGAACATTTTAGAATTATGTATCAATTTCAACAAGAACAAAGATTGAGAGGCTAAAAAATAATTGTGGGTACCTTCAGCTGGTGGCTCAAGGACCTTTTATATAGATAGGGAAGTGTTGTCGAGATGGTTGTTTAAAGATTGTTACGATCCATGAGATTTATGTCGAGCATTGAAGAGTCATGATGGTCTAAGACATTACGAATTTTGGAGAATCTGAAGCCTCTGGTTGTTGGAGGGCATGATGATGTACACATTTGAAGATTTGAGCATGTTGTATTTAGATTTACTCAAGATTTGGGTTTTGCATGTAGAGGATTCTTAGACCAAAGAAGTATTGAGTCTCAAAATCTTGAGTATGGGTCTTTATCAATCTAAATCAATATGTATTCAAAGTATGTGGAGTCGGTCCATAGCTCCTCGAGGTTGAACTATTTATGAGGGCTTTATGCCTATGTTTGTTTCTCGAGTGGGAGTTGACGCCACTGCACGTTTAACCTAAATCTACAATATGCAGCTTTTCAAAATCCACGACCAAATGGTCTCGGGACGCGATACCATCACTTTTACCGTATATCCAAACAGGCTATAACATGATTATTATAATCAAAGTTAACATTTTAATAAATGGACTACAATGCTTTAGTGGTATGACATACAACATGTGGGTGTGAGGTCTTGGGTTCAATCTCTTTTTAGTTTGTACCCGAAACCCATAAGTGTCATTAACAAAGCAATCATTCTCCCTAAAAAAAAAAAAAAAAAAACAAATAAATAAAAATAATTTTTAATTTTTATATTTTTAAATTTAATTTTTTTTTTTTATTTTTTTTTTTTTTTTTAAAAAAAATTATATAA
>Ga0228711_1006578_pt1 | contig 17195 bp, 9 predicted proteins | sample MedpolnodulmetaG_2_FD_177996 | JGI IMG/M metagenome (GOLD analysis project Ga0228711, IMG submission 177996) | Root nodule microbial communities from Medicago polymorpha collected in Santa Monica, California, United States - brown nodules | ecosystem: Host-associated > Plants > Roots > Nodule...
CTGATAACATCAATGATTACAAACTTAATCTAATAACCATACTTGACTTTAGACATATCAGTAGCAAGTCTTAACAGTTCACACAAATATATATATATATATATATATATATATATATATATATATATATATATAAAAAAAATATATAAAAAAAAAAACCAAACCCAAAAAAAAAAAAAAAAAAAAACAATTTTCCTTTCCATATTGTGAACATCGTTACATCAATACATATGCTCTACCAGAGATTATGAAACTATGAATGAGAACACAAGCGGTCAACTTCCTTGAATTTGAGAACTTACGAGGCAATTAGCATGCAAGTGATGCCTAGCAGTTGAAGTCTCTGTCTTTCAATGGAATTTTTGGAGAGAAACCAATCTATGAGATATACAGTGAGGTAGAGAGTGTTTGCTTGCAAATTGAATTGCTCAGAAACCTGAAAACAAATTTCAACACAAGCAAATTCGATGTAAATTGTAATATTCGTATTTCATCGACTTAATATACATCTAAACATCAAAGTCAGAGGGGAATCAGAGGAGCAGCTTCACAAACTCAATTTAGTTCATATAGAAAGTCAAGTAAAGCAAACCTCTACAAGCCAATCAATCAGTATCGCACGCATGGCTGGAGTTATATCTCGCTGTACCGTTTCCATGAAGTTAGGATGAGGCCTTCTTGACAGCTGAAAAATAAAATGTTTGGCAAACAACACGGCATAAAAGGCAAGATCAAAGAGAAACGGTTGCAGAAAGGTGAAGTATCAAAGCAATGATTCAGTTCAATATATGCTCTTCACCGATTGTTATGCATTTTATAAAGTTCATAACTACATTTCATACTAATACAGGAATATGCTAGTTATTATTGAGTACATGACACATGAAAAAAATTAAACTCAAAAGTTCATCACACTAAAGAGATGACAAGTATCTAAGAAAATTATCAAGTTGAAATTTTTTCTTAGGGGCTGCAACATCTCAAAATTTCAAAATTTTATTTGTATAGCTATTGATAAGAATGGACCTTTCTGTTTTTGTATATAATACCATTGGGGATGTTAAAATGAGTCAGTTGAATGCTGAGTATATTCTTGTAATTTCAACATAAAGGGATATTGGCATACACGATAATGACAGGGCCTTTACAAAACAAACCTCAGCAATACGCAAGTTGTCATATATATCCGCGGCATAGAAGCTGCATAGTTGAGGATCTTCAATATCAGCATCTATATTAGGAATATCCGGAGCCTTGGGCGCATTCAGAAGTTTGGAATCACTATCTTTCTTGGCTGCATCAGTTTGTGAAGCTGCTGAACCCAAAAATAGCAACACAAAAGTTACATCAGCTAATAAAACAAAAGTGTTTGATATCATAATATTCAGGAAACTCATTACAAAAATGTTGGACAAAAGTAGAAGAAAAACCTTTAGCTTGAGAATTGAAAGGCTGAGCAGATGGTTCAGATGTCTGGCCACCAGTCAGATTTGAAGGTGCATTGTCTTCCAAAGAAACGGATGGAACCTCAGTTGAAACATTGAGTTGATCCGGCTTGGTCAGCTTTGTTTTCTTAGCCTGATAAATGTTAGTGACATCCTCAAGAGCTACCCTCTTCTTACGGGGAAGGCATGTATCATCAGAGACTGCTCTTTCTGAATTGGCGTCCTGCGGATGCTTCTGACTTTCTTGTGCTACATCGTTCAATGGTGGTAACTCTCCTGTTGCACTTAAAGCAGCAGCTCGTGCGCGAGTTAATCTAACCGGGACCTCTCCAGCTTTCGAACTGACACTCTTATCTTTCTTCATCTCTACAAGATCCAGATGCAATGGATACTAAATCTTGATGTGAGAATTCTGCAATACAATAGCCAGTTATGAGCCAAATGAAAGGAATCAAGAAAAGTAGTGTACATTACTACATTAGTAAATGTAAACATGGATTGGATCAATATCAAAGAACCATAAACAAGAAAATGTAATTAAACAATACATAAAACACACATCTTTATAATTTTGAATTGATCAACAACCTAACATCCAAGAAACAAACTTTCCTTGATGCAATCAACAATCTCCAAATCCATGTCTTGAAATGCACAAACAACAATACAAACTTTTGTTTAGATAAAATATGTTCATTCAAAATGAAACACCATGCAATTGACAAACCTTAATCATGCAACAAAAGTATCTAGATGTGAAATTTAAAATTCAGATTACTTTAACTAAACCCATTTTTCTTTCTACATCAGAAACAGTCTTCAATTGCAGAACAAGAAACAAAAAATGCCATTAATGTTCATATAAAAATATTGTAAAAATTACCCATTTAAGAATGTGTATCAAAGATTCAATCTTTATCATATTTTTCTCTTTTAAGATAAATTTCTCATAGACCCAGATAAAATAATCACAAATCCAAGAAACCCAACAAGAAAAAAAGAGTGTTGAAGAAGAATGTGGCATTTGTTAAAGAGATTTGTGCATGAAGAATTACCTGAGCAGAGCAGAGCTGAGGATTATGCTGAGAGCTGCTCCACCATTGTTGAAGAAGAGAAGAGAGATGAAGGGTCACAGTCAGAGAGGAGAGGGGAAGCGGGATGTGGGTTTAGTTCAAAAACAACATTGGAGTAACAAACAAATTAATATATAAAAAATGTTTTTGTTTTAAAGAAAGAAATGATTATTTGACTAGACTTTGAGGTTAGTTTTATGTTGACTAAGTAACGCTTCATTGATTGAGTGTGAGTGAAGACATGCTACTCAATTTTATTAATGATAAATGTCACATTATTATGTAACTAAGATTGGCAAGATTAGTTTTTAAATTATGTTTTACATTACACACTTGAATCGTATAAGTCATACGTACCAACCAACTCGAATGAGTTTAACTGAAAGAGTTAGACTCCGGCATCATGGTGAAATAATGTTTTAAATTTTGATTGAAAAATGTGCAAAACCGCACATGTTAAACCAATTTTAACGAATCATACCTTCACTCGTAGGGTGTGTACATAGTTTGTTTTTTATTTTTTAAATTAAAATAAAAGTTAATAAAATGTGGGGAAACATAAACCATAACTCATGTAAACATTAAGTGTGTCTAAAATTATGTATTCTATTTAACCTTAGATGATACTTCTAAGTTTCTGATCTAATATATGTCTCATTCATAGTTTATCAAAAATAAATTATTGTGCATTGTGTGAATGTGTTCTTTTTTCACGTTTTGGATAAGTCAGAAAGGAGACCGACAACAGTTATGAATTGCATCATCTAAAGATATTGGAGTTCTTATGTCGCGTGCTACTTGAAATAGTGTTTTCATTTGCCATTATTTTATGGAATAATCATAATTCCTCCAAAATTGCACATGTATCACCATGATTCCGCCAATATTTTACAGATCAAACCCATAAAATATTATAAAGGAGATTGACAACAGTTGTAGATTGCATCATCTAAAGATATTGGAGTTCCGATATCGCTTGCTACTTAAAATAATGTTTTCATTCGTCAATATTCTTAGAGAAGAGTCGTGATTCTAATTCAAAATTGCACATGTATCGTCTTTTTTTTTTGTTACACACATATATAGCCCTTTAATTTAATTGTTGGGATTAAAATCATTTGTACACTAAGATATACATATAATATCACACTTGAGCTTTCCTTAAAAAAAAAAAATCATACTTGAGCTTTCCTTAAAAAAAAAAAATCATACTTGAGCTTTCAACCTCCAACAGGTACCATTTTCTTTGAAGGTCGTCAATTGATGCAAATCTGAATTCAAAGAAACATTTCCCTTAGGCTTTGTTTGTGAGTTGGGTTTTGGAGGGGAAGGGAAGGGAAAGAAAGACTTATGGAGAGGTAAACCCTTGTTTGAGAGTTTTAAAAAAATAGGGAAATGTTTTGTGGGGTTTTGAAGGGCTTCATTTATCCAATTTTAAAGTTCCTCCAAATTGGGGGTTTTGGGGGGGTTAAATATACAAATTGACGATTTTGTCCTCACAATTCAAAATTTCAATTATAATTTACAAGATAAATTACAAAGTATAACACTGTATTGATTTTAAGAGAAAAACAAATGGTAAAATAGTAAAATTATCACATAAGTCTTCCATCTCATTTCCTTGTTGGTTTGTTTAACTCCCAAATAAGGGGAAGGTTTTCCCTCCTTTCTTCCTTCCCTTCCCCTCCTAAGTCTTTCCTTCTCCTCCCCTCAAAACTCGCAAACAAAGCCTTAGCATATTTTCTTCAGTGATCTTTATTGAGTTCACATCACCCTTAACACAAGGCATTTGTCTTGGATGAATATGTGTACACCAACCATATGTCACAACATCCGCAAAAAAAAGATATGTTAGAGTTGATTGTTCATTGTTTACGAGAGGAGGAGGCATCAACGATGGAACAAACAAAGCTTAGGATGAAAAACACAAAAATGAACCATATCAAAACCGCAAGTTGATTCGACAAAATGAAAAACACATAAAATCAAATCTAATTGGATGTTTCGAATTCCTTTTCAAAATTAAACTAAATCACATTTATTAATTTTAATACTTATTATTTTTTTGTTAGTATGTGATATTACATTAATCTATTATTTGTTGATTTTTAATAATACTTGGCTTATTGAATTAATTTGTTTTTGAACAAGTCAAGATGAAATAACATTAACTACGTTCATTCAGAGTTCGACGTGTCATAAGGATTACCAATGATACAATCAATTAAAGAAAAGTTTTTTAATACCAATGATACAATCTATTAGAGAAAAGTTTTTAAATCCAAAGGTTTTTAATTTTATTTTATTTACTATACATGATTTACCACTCAAGGTGTTTAACCATTTGTTTGGTGCACTTTGAAGCACTTCTAATAAAGTGAAAACTAGCAATTTCAACATGTTTGATTCCGCATCTCAAAATCAATTAAATTTTTAAAAGGATAAATTTGTGAGCATACTCACAACTAGAGCAATCAAGTTAATTGACGCAATCCAACCAGATGATGTAGGCCAGCACTTATAAATGGGTTAAATTGGACCGGCCAAGTTACTTCAAAGACTATCAAATGTGAACCTAACCCAAACATGATCAGGCCATGCGACCCGATGAGCCATCCCGGGTCGTATACTATTGTTGAAAAAAATGATTAAGTGTACAACAAAACTATATTTTCACACACATCAAAAAGGATCAATTACACGTCAGACAAAATAAACTAAACATCAATTAGATAACAAAATATTGCAAATATAACATCTCAAATAGATAACAAAATAGATTATAAAATGAATAGCTTCTTGGCCTAAGTCTCTTGAGCATTTGATTTGATTTTTTTTTCACAAAATCTACTTAATTTAAATGGACCAGTCTGAAGTCTGATAGGTCAACCCATTTTAGTTCGTTTTTTAAATTTAGTTAAGTGGACTAGCAAAAAAAAACCCGAATATGTTGGGGCTTGCATTTTTATGGTTTAATGATCTCGTTTGTTAAGCTTGACCCAAACTTGACAACTTTACTCCTACCATTTATGATAATAGCATAAAACGATAAAATACATTGGCTCGTAGATATGATTATATTCAAGTGTCTGGAATATTTATGACTATATATATGTAACATTGACGACGTCAAAGTCATTATAAGATCTGTATTTGATGAAAGTTTATCTGACAATCTGAATTAAACAAACATCGTAACAAGATAGGAAAACAAATAAACGGCGCACAAAGACGATGATCAAAATAATGTCACACTAAGACGACAAAATCGTGAATGAAAGAACTAAATACATCCGAAAATTATTTATTTAAATAGAAAAAAATGAGAAAATGATTTAGAGACGACATATTGTATTTTTTTTACAAGAGGTTATATAGTGCATTATTCTCTTGCTTGTTGGTTTAATTTTTTTTTAATAATTCTTTTTAATTTAATTTTTTTTGTCAAGCTTTTTAATTTAATTTAATATATATATTTACTAACTCATAAACATAATCAATCATTTTCATTCCATGATATTATTATTTAATATATTTTATGGTACATTTTACATCAAAATTATTATTCTATCGTGTATATGTGATATTAGTAATAGTAGATTTTTTAACAACATGATTTTGAATATAAAAAAACATGTTTAATAAAAGAGTTATGCTAACCGGTGCCCTAGTTGAGGATTCAAAAAAGGAAACGATTGTTAAATTTCATGTAGAAAAAGTTACTTTTTGGAATTTAAATAAATCAAATACACAATTTCTAAGATAAAGTTTCTACTTTTAATTAGTTAACTAATGTCCTTTGTTAACTAGTGTCCTAAGGATACCTGTCACCATTTTCCTTAATTAAATTCCATTTGATTAAATCAAATCAAAACAAAAATTCAAAAAATAATCTAAATCGAACTAAACTGCATATATTTTTTATTTAAATTTTTTCTAACTCAAAATCAATCTGAATCGCTGCATAAACACATTACATACTACTGTCTATCATAGTTTGTATAAGGGTCTTGATGACTATAATTCACTTGCAAGATAAATAAATGGAGTGTCAAGTTTGAACCTCAATCTTTATATATTACAATGGAATGTCTCTATCAACCAAAATATTATCAATTTCTTTTAAAGGAACCACTACCATAGTTAAAATAAACTAAAGGGAACTATAATTCATTTTAATGCAATGAGGCTAAACACGTGACTTACCCCTTTACTTTACCAGATAAATAAAAGCTCACAGTACGAGTGGCAGTCACGAGGGTTATCTGTATCCCACATGTATGGGAACGACTTTCCCACCCTCTTCACTGACTGGTCAACACCTTATCATAGTTTACACTTTACATTTCTTTTCTTTTAATTTAGGCTAAATGCATTTTTCACTTCTATATTTTAAAAAGTTGTGATTTTGATCCCCTTTAAAAAAACATTGATATTTTGACCCTCTAATTTTTAACCCTATTTTGATTAGCTGATTTTGATGGAGATAATGACAATTTCTCAGTCTTGGATGGTGTAAACTAGCATGAGGATAGAAGGATGCTGATAAATGAAGTTCAAACTGGCATGGTGTAACTTTTGGTCCCCCTAAAAAAGGATCCACTTATCAGTTTCGACTCCACTTATCAGTTTGGACACCAAGCAAGTTTGGACTCCACTTATCAGCATCCTTCTATCATCACGTCAGTTTACACCAGAGACTGAGAAATTGACATAAAATCAGCTAATCAAAAGAGGGTCAAAAGTTAGGGAGTCAAAATATCTATTTTTTTTATAAGGGGCCAAAATCACAACTCTTTGAAACATAGAGGCTGAAAATTGCATTTAAGCCTTTAATTTATTAACCCAAAAATTTAAATAATGCCTTGGTTTCCTTTTTTTTACGTGAACGTGACACTTAAGTCATTTTTTAAGCGATGGAGCGAGAAGGGTCCGTAGTTTTAAATGTTATCCCTGATAATAATAGTAAAAAAATCTTAAATCATGTTATTGACAAATCAAAATGATTAATTCAAACTAACCGACCTCCCTAAAAATAAAATGATTCAAACTAAGACAAGTGAGGGAAAATGCATCAACATGGATCCACTCACGGTGTTTTTCACTGTAGTCTTGTTTTTTAAATACTAACGGAATATCTCAAGGACAATAGTTAAACATTTAAAACAAGTAAGTTTTCATAAAAACGTCATGTAATCACTACTTTATCAAAAATAATATCTTATATTTTCAAGATAAAATTTTTATTTGTAGATTTCTTAACTATAGCTTTGAGGGCATTGATGAGCAAGTTTTTTTTTTTTTAATATATGTTAATGTAGACACAAAACAATCTGCACCTCCCAAGTCTCACTCTAACATATATTTAAAAAAAATGTGAATTAGAAAGTTTTATTCTAATACCTCCATACATCTACCTCTTAACCCACATTTTCACTAGGAGTGTGTTAAAATTCAAATTGAAGAATTTGATTCAAAAATTATTTGACTTCAAACTCACAAGTAAGATAACAAATTTAACTCAGGAAAAAGTGTAAAAATTTATAAAATTCATTAAGGCTTATCAAGTTTATGATTAAATTATTTTATATATGTAATCCATCATTGAAATCTAATAAAATACAAATAAAAATAAGTTGATATTAAATAAAAAAATCAATAGATTATTTTATTATCACCAACCTTAAGACCGACACTAATGCGAAGTCTTTTCGCTTTTAATTGGCATCGAACAAAGAAAAAAGAATTAACCGAAAAGGGTAAAATTGGAAGAAAAAATAATTAATGAAAAAGGGTGTTTAATATTATTCATATTATTGTGAATTTTTTCTATTTTAATGGGATTCAACTAATTTTTTAATTGATAATTTAAATAATATTAAAATGACAAAATAGTTTAAATAAAGGTTAAAAATAGAAGAAAAAATCCAGCCTAAAATGGTGTATTTCTTTTTATCTATTGTTATGATATCCTACTGATTTCTAACACAACTCATATTCAAAATATATAAATTGTAACTATTGAAGAATAAAACAATAAGTTTCAAGATTTACATATCAATTATATTGTGTCATCAAACATTGAATATTGAGACAATGTATGATACATTTATTTTATCTTGTCTCTTAGCTGATCATTAATTTTTTGTAATTTTCGTGTTAAAATTCAAAGTTTCTTTTCAAATCAAAAGAAAAAGAACATTGTGGGTGGGGCAGATTAGGAAATTTAATATTACTTGGTAAATGGTGGTGTAGGACGAGGGTGGAGGTTGTGGTATAGAGTCTTAGTGGCAAGATATGGGAAGGTTGGTGGTTGTTTAGCGGAGGGGGGCATAGTAAATTTTGTACGGTTTATATTAAAAGTGGGGTTGGTGCGGAGTTGGCCGGTGGGTTGATGATAATATAGGGAGGAAGGATGGTGACGGGACCGAAACTTTATTTTGATGGGATATGTGGGTTGATGGTATGATCTTGAAGAGTAGTTTTAGTTTTCTTTTTTATCCTGCTGATAATAAAACGGCAACGGTGCATAATACTTGGTCTAAAGGGGGTATATATAGCAATAAGCATGAAGAGGGCCCAAACAGTTACAAGACTTCAGCCCATCATCCGTTTTACTTTTTTTTACAGCCCAACAACATTTTATTTTCATACCCCCAACCTAGCACTTTCATTTTCACCCTCCCAACATTTCATTAAACAAAACGCAAAACTTAGAAGTAAAACGTAAATCACATAAGCAACACGCAAAACACAAAATATCTACTCATTCCAGTCACCAAATTTGTTTTTTATTTTGATTATGCTTTCGGTGTTTCATATTGAAGTTAACCTGAATTTGTATTTAGATTTCATAATATGATATGACTTTCATCATGAAAGTTTCATGTTTGAGACTCAAATTTGGTCTTATATGATTTTTGATAAGTAACATATCATATTCTATTGACAAATGATAAAAAGTTTTTTGGTTATTGGTATGAGGGAAGTGTATTTTATACTGTTATGGACTTATGGTGACGAATGATAATGAATCTCATTGAGAAATTTTAGAGGTAGTAAATCAATTGAATCATCAAATCATATAATAAAACTTCTAAAAAGTTTGGTATGTCTACTATCGTTTTACTTAGTTTTGTTAGGTTTGGTTCGGTTCCCCCCAATTATTATTTTTGTTTTGTTATTTTGTTTTATTAATAAGGATGAGATTTGACACACGATGTTTTGAAGTGTTAGTATAGTTAGGATTTCAAAACATTGTATTACGGTGACCGTCATGATTAATGCATATCTCATTTTTCGTTTATAAAAAAAAAGTATGATTTATTATATAAGAGGACAATTTTCTCAAACTTGGCCTAAGACCCATAAAATGCTAGGAACGGGTCTGGTCTTTCGTAAAAATGAAGAATCACTACAACATCTTCTAGATAAAATTAAGCTACAATTTTATAGGTGGCTGAAAGCAAATATAATTAATTTTGTTTCGAACTATCATCATTTGTGATGGCTTAATCCGTTAGTTTGTTTGACAATCACTCTGTATTAAGGTTGTTTTGCCGTCTTCCCTTTTCCTTCTGTTTTGCTTTTGATGTAATGTGAATCTTTTCATCCTGATTTTTGACACTTCTTATGCTGAAAATAGAAGGATCTCAGTTAATTTAATCCGTTTTACCTTTAAAAGAAGAAAACAACAACAAAAAATAAGTGTAAGTCTAAGTTTGATGCATCCTAAAATATCAACAAAAATACAATAAGAGAGCGCGACATCTTTAACAAGTCATATGAATAAGATACACCATGTTAATTAATCAATCTGCATGAAATAGTTAGCAAAATGTGTTACGTATACCCTTTAAAATCTGTATAATTTAGAATCTGCATCTTAAAGCATAAATACACTCAAAGATTAGAATAATATGAAAAAAAGCCTTCTTTGATTTTATTTAAGATATGTAGTAACTAATTTCTAGCTATATATAGGACGCTTTCTTAAACCCTAGTTGCACCCCTTTCTTCTTCTTTTTCTTGTCAGAGGGGTGATTTAGGGTCAATTTTGACCTAAAAATCACCCATTCGAGTTGTTTTTCCTTCTATCCTAATTGAATAAGTGATTTCACATATTTTCTGTTTTCTTTCGTTTGTTTTTGTGATTTCGTCGTCTCTAAACGACTCTGTTTGTTTTGATTTCTCGTCTATGTGCGGTGTGTTTTTGATTTCCCGTCTTAGTGCGTTGTTTATTTAATTCAGGTTGAAAGATTAGCTTTGAGCAAGTGCAGATCCGATCAATGACAATGACTTTGACGTCGTAAACGTTTCAGATCTGAAGACATGAGTATTCCGGAGACTTGAATATAGTCATATTAGTCATATTTGTAGGCATAAGTACTTTGCCGTTTTATGCTATTAACATGGATACTGTGAGTTTGATCACAAATTCATCCTTTTTGTTTTTAGCGAATTTGAATTTGTATTTTATCGATGTACTTTGTCAATTTGAATGAATGAATATCATTTATTTTTGTAAAAAAAAAAACAAGAAGCTATATATAGGACGGTCCAACTCCATGCAAACACACGTGCGAATCCCCAACCTTGTCCCTAGAAGCCTCTCATGAAACCTTTGTTTTCCATTTCCTTCAGAAACCTTTAGCGTCACTGTTGAATGTGTTGTGTTGCAACAAGTCAAATCTAAACCCTTCAATTATGCATGTTTTTGTTTCTTGATTTGTATTTAACTTGATACAAATGTTATCATGAAAAAAAGATGCATTTGTTTATACTATGACTAGTTTAGCCACGGCACAAATTTTATGTCGTTGGACTGTTTTCATTAGTTTATGGAACACATTAATTACGTGAAGATGGTCTTATAATTATTTTGTCACTCCTAATTTAGCACAAATTGTGCTTTAAGAATAGTTCATTCATACCAGTAAATTATGTGGCTAACTACCAAAATAATGAGAGTTAATTTGTTGGCTCTATATATGGTTACAAATCGGATGATAAACCTTTGCTTGTATATTAATAGCAAAATGTAGTAACGTAAAGTAATTGCAAAGATTGGATGTAATTGTCTTTAGTACGTAAAATGGCACTTGAATGGGTTTTGAAAGGAACTAATGGATGAATGCACAAGTGGAGTTTTAAATTTTTCCCAAAATGAAGTTTCTATGGGAACTATTTTTTATTTTTTAAAGGAAATTAACTAATTTTGTCTATATGATTGTACGTCAGTGGAAATCTAGTAACCATGGACTTTGTCTACATGATGAGTATTTTCCAAAGCAGTGGAACTACGTTGGATTTTCAAATCTTAACGAAATTACTACTTTGTCAAGGCGGATGCTAGGCGGAAGAGTGAAGCAAGTCTCTTACGGTGGATGCGTTCTCTGAGCCGTTGGATGAATGATGTTATCATGCACCGTTTGTAGATGATATATTATTTTCTCTCTCTTCCCATCATCTCTCTCATCTCTATTTCCTTTAAGAAGTTAAACTAACCCCCTCAAATTGGCACCAGAGAGAATCGAACATGAGACCTTGAAGAGGAGCACACTCTCAGGTCCCAAGCCAATACCACTCGGTCAACCCAAGTGGTATAGAAAATTCATGTTCTTCCATGTTCCCCTTCCTTATGCATTGCAACAAAATTCATACCCGTGGGTATCTATTCGAACCAAACTAAATTTGATGAGTTTTTTTTTTCCGTTTTGATTGGGATTGTGTATGTGTTTGAGTTTTTTTTCGATTTCAAAACACGGGTATGGGACATGTAATGGGGATATAGGTACCAACCCTGAACCCATACTGAAACCCGTTCAGAATATAGAAAATCAATTTATTACCCATTTTATATAAATAGAAACTTAAACCCTAAATCATTTCACTCACACAGCTAGAGCCTCAGTCTTTCAGATGACATTCACTTATCATAGCTCTCTCTTTTCTCCTTCTATATCTCACTCTCGGTCTCTCTCTTCTCCATCACCATAGCCATCAATCACTATCGTCCCTTTGTTAGATAATACATTATAACATTGCGTTCAAGGCTGAAAAATACTTTTATTTTTATTAAAAAAATTATCCACTGCGAGGATGGGGTGGGGATGAGGATGAAAATCGATTTCTCATCCCCACTGGGTATGGGTAGGTAACGAGTAAGTATATGAGAGTGGCGGGGACGGGGAAGGTAAAACCCATCTCCACCCCGCCCCATTGTCATGTCTACCCTTCCTTTCTCTTTACTATTTTAATTATTTACTTGTGTATTTACCCGACGTTGCTCGGGTTAGACATATGATTAAGGATGACCAAAATTTTGTATGAATGGTATCCGTAATTAAAATTCACCATGAACGGGTACAAGACAAATATCTTAATTGGTACCTACGAATAAAATAAAATAAACCATAATTGAAGTACCCATAAATTAATAGGTAGATAGATAGATGAAATTACTGCGTTTAGTAAAATTATTAACATATATAGAATATGTGCAAATCCGTACCCGTTATTAAATTAGTAAAATTATATAATTATCGTTTTACTTAAATACAAATCTTCTCGTCATAAAATTGAATTTACCTGAATTTTTTACTTAACGATTTTTGTCTTATTAGTAGTTTGTTGTCAAAATGAAAGTGTGTGGTATAATATTTTTGATAAATTTTTTTTTATTGCTGCTTGATAAATAAAAATGTTAACATCATTGCTTTTATTTCTTATATACCACAAAACATAATAAAATGTTACTTATTCTCAATCAAGATGATTACAGCGATACCACAAGGACATTCGCCAACAACATGACTTTGACTCGAGTGAGGAGGTGAACACAACAATGGGTGACATGCAGGGCCGTTCCTGGACAAGCGCAAAAAGTTTTATGGAGCCGAGCCTCCAATTTATGGGGGCCTCAATTATTTGTCGGGATATGAGTATAATTGTTGGAATGTAGAATAATATTTTCTTTTGTTATGTAGGTCGAAATCAAACACTTATTATTTGACAAAATTAAAAAGTAAATAGACAAGTTAGCCCAAACCTACGCTTTTATCAACAAAAAAAATAAAAAAAAAAATAAATTAAAATCAAAATAATGTTTATTGTTAATTTGTAATTGTTTAGATTATCATTAATTTTTTATTAGGGGCCAGTTTTAATATTAGAGCCGAGCCTCCAATTTTATTGGAACGACCATGGATATTATTATGCCTAGTATAGAAGTGAATCAATGAAGAATGTGCAAGCCAAGTTGATGATGATGAGAATGGGATTGACAAAGATTATCAACACTTTAGTAGCGAAGAAGCTTTGAAAATTTCTTACAACATACCATTAAATTAAAACTCTTCTGGACTGGTCAAAAGGAGTTTTGGCCAATCTACTTGGGTCCAATACAATCCAAAGCCCAAATACCACATTTGGCAACATTACTTGCGATACACCCTTTTCCCGCGAAGGGGGTGCACAGAACAAACGAGACCGGTTCAAGCAGACCCCAACGTCTCTTTGCACGTTCCCGCAATAATCTCTCTGGCGGTTACACTTCCCACGATTTCGTAACTGTCAGAGCCTGGTGTGCCATTACAAAGGCTCTGCAGCCCTCCACCTCTATATAAAGGGGACTCGTAGCAATCCCCAAGGTAGAGTCTTCTCTCTATCTCTAAACCCTCACTCTCTGATCTCTACTTACTTGAGCGTCAGAGTGTCTGCAGGTACACCCCCCATTCGTTCCAAGAAGCCTTCTTGAAGCATTCTACCACCACTCAAACCACCGTCATCCAAGGCACCGGCAGTCACCTTCTGATCAGGTACGATCAGTGACGCCGTCTGTGGGAATTACAAGCTCTCCCCGTTTTTACGCTTGCTAAAAACCAAAGCTTTCCAAAAAAAAGTTACCATGGCTGCCAACGGTGTCAACTCACAACTACGAAGTGAAGTTCGTATACCTCAACGTGATGGTATGACATCTTCACCTTCTCTTGTGGGTACACCCAGAGAGGAACCCGTACAAATAGTTCCCCTCCAAGAAAGACCTCTGCAGGGTCCCTTGCGACCTACAAAGACAACAGAAGATGCCACACCAACAGGTGCCCTCGTCGACAATCTGCTCCGCACGGTTCAACGACAAACGTCGTTAATCGAGGAACAGAATCGACGCCTAATGAATCTGGAGCAAGCACGTCCACTGGTCCGAACCAAACAGACTCCTTCCCCAACATGCAGTAGAAGAGGAAGGAGCCCTTGTAACAACCCGTTTTTCGCTAGATTTATTTTGTTATTTATTTATGTGTTTATATGTACTTATATGTGATTAATTGCCTCTGTGTGTATTTTGGGTTAGGATTAGTGGATTTCGGTGTAGAAGGGTATTAAAGTCATTTTAGACTCAAGGGTATTTTGGTCATTTTGTGAGCAAGGGTAAATTAGTAATTTCATGGTGATGGTTATTTTTAGTGTTTCAAGTGAGAACCATTATTTTTACTAAGTTACTATTCGGTAGTGGTAATTAGTTTGAACCGGTAATTATTCGATCACTTTTAACTGTTAGTGGATATAAACTTTGGGAGTTAGTTTATAAGTGTTGTGAGCTCATTAAGACATTAAGAGGGTTAAGCCCAATTGTGTAGAGACTATATAAACATTAGTCTTTAAGAGAATTAGGGTTCACAATCATTTTACAAAATTTTGAGAAGAGGTAGAGAGAGAAAGAGCAAGAGAAAGGGGTAAGAGGAAGAGAGGAGGGTTGTAGAGAAAAACTTGAAGAACCAAGATGAGCTAGAGATTCTAGGAGCTTAATTGAAACTTTTGCTAGGATTATTGCTTATTGAGGTAAGGGGGCTAGTTTTCATTCATAATCTTTTGTATAATCTCTTTTCCTTCTTAAACCCATAAGTGCTTATTTGTATAAAGTGATTATTATGAATTTAATTGATGAAATTCGTGCTTGTATTTTGTTGTGATGTTTGGGTATTTGAATTTGTTGATAATCAAGTTGTTGATGATGAAATTACATGCTCAATATATGTTTATATGTATACTTTGTTGGTTTTGCTCAAATTGGTATAAATTAGTGTTGTTGTTGTTGATTGTGATGAATTCATGTTCAAATGAAGTTGTTGTTGAATTGGATATGTTGTTGTTGTTGATTTGTACCATGGGTATTCCATTTTGTGAAGTTGTTGTTTGAATTGGTGAAGTTTGTGTTGAGTTGTCATGTGAAGGACCAAAATGAATTTTTGATGTATAAAGTTGTTGACTGAGTTTTTGGTGTTGTTGGGTGAGTTAGACTTAGTATAATTTCTGTTTTCATGTTGTGGCTGTGTTAGTCGAGTCATTTGGGAGAAAACACGAGTTTTGTGTGAAAATTCGATTGTTAACCATTTTGAAAATTGAGTGGTTATGTGAGGTTCTGGAAAATTATTTTGGGATAGTTGAAACTTGAATTTTTTGGTTGATTATGATAGAGCTAAGTGTCAGGAGAGTATAGGCGAAAACGACATTGAAAACAGATTAACGGTTTGAATATTACGCGCAAAATGGTGGAAAATGCACTTTTTGAAAAGCTGATTTCTGGACCTGATGCTGTCAAAATCGTGCCGCGATTTTTGCAGCCGTGACACGATTTTGTTGGCAGGATGTTTAGTGGTTTCTGGACATAAAATCCGCCGCGATTTCCAAAGTCGTGACACGATTTTGGTGAACCAGATCCTTCGTATTTCACTATTTTACGCCCGTTTCTGTTTTGAATTGGCCGTTGGTGTAAACATGAAAGTTCTAGATAATTTTGTTAGCTTTCCAATGGATTTGGTTTGACTTGAAAATTTTTTGTGGATTTTGAGGTATGATGAAAACACTCTAAGTGGGTCTTGAAGAAATTTTAAGGAAACTTAGCATAACTATTTCCAAGTCAACCCAAAACTTATGGTTTGTTTCCAAACTAGAAGTATTAGGAGTTCAATTAAGAGTATTTAACCTATGTCTTGTTGAATCTAACTTGGTTTTGTTTTGAAAATGATTTGGTTTTGCAATATAGAAGAAATGATACGAACTTATCGTAACTTTGTGATTCTCATGATTTTGTCGTATTTAGCCGGTGAAACGTACATGCATACTCAACTGCACTTATATGTGATCTAAGTGTATGCATAGTTGAGGCATTGGATCTTGTTTACTTGGTTTTGATTTATTTGTTTCAATTATTTTAAAGTTGTAAAATGAGAGACAAACTCTGTCGAAAATAATCTTTAAGACCAAATACTTGGCAATTCTTTTGTGGAGAGTTTGATATGATTATATGAAGATATGTGAATGATTGCTAGGTGTTGGATATGATGTTTATCATAGAGTGGTGACTTGAATTGTGAGAAATAATATAATGTTGTTGAATTATATGATAAAGTCGATATTGGTGAATACATATATGTTGATTGATTGTGATATTGTTGGTGAATACATATATGTTGAATGATTGTGATATGGTTGGTGAATACATATATGTTGATTGATTGTGATATTGTTGGTGAATGCATATATGTTAAGTGTGGTGATGACTCTTAATTGAATTATGACTTGATTGATTGTGTGGACGTAAATGCTTGATAATGCAATTGTTGTTGAAGTTGATCAATGTAAATGGAGGTGTACTTTTACATTGTTGTTGGTGGAT
>Ga0228711_1006581_pt1 | contig 17192 bp, 7 predicted proteins | sample MedpolnodulmetaG_2_FD_177996 | JGI IMG/M metagenome (GOLD analysis project Ga0228711, IMG submission 177996) | Root nodule microbial communities from Medicago polymorpha collected in Santa Monica, California, United States - brown nodules | ecosystem: Host-associated > Plants > Roots > Nodule...
GTTGAAATTATTATTTAAAAGGAAAATATATGCCATTGTGTGATATCATGTGAAGTTTTGTAACATCCTAATTATTAAATTTATTCCTATTATTTAATAACAATCGTTGGGAAATAGGGTGTTACAGAAAGTGTGTTCCGGAAAACGAAATCTGGAATCCCTCAGCATAGGATTCTTTTGTATGGACCACATTGCAGCAAGAGTTTATGTGGTCCATAACATCCAAGGACCTCTATAAATACACCATCTCCGGTTTTCAGCTTCAATACCAACAAAACACACAAACACACCAAAGAGAACCATACAAATTTTTGTCATTAAGCAGAGGATCTTTCTCACGATGTCACAAATAGATAACTCTCTATTTGACGGCGTGATGAAGATCTTAGCATGCTGTTAAAAATACAAACAAACACACCAAAGAGACCAGAGCAAATTTTTGTCATTGTGTTGAGGATCTTTCTCATGCTGTTTTAAATATATAGATCTCTATATAACAACATGATGAAGATCCTCAGCATGCTGTCAAAAATATATAGATACTCCTTGATGCCTTCTTGATAGATAGATAACTCAAAAATATTAAGAGATTTCTATGAGTTCGGTTCTGCTGCCTGTCATATGAATATGTCATTTGGCAAGGCAGCACGATCGAACTCAAAGAAATCCTCTTGAAAACACCTTCCCAAAAGATTCAACATTTCTGTTATTATGGTTTTTTTAATTGTTAATTTGTCTTATGTTGCTTCTATTTATGTTATGTACCTTTGTTCTATTTTTTTCCAAGGCATTCGCAACGAAAACGATCCAAATAAAGGGTCTGGTGCAGTTCAGACTTTATAATCCGGAACATCTTCATGCATTCCAGATTATAAAATCCGGACACACTCAGTAACATTTTCGCCGGTGACGTTTCACCAAAGGTTAGGTCGGTTAGTGGAGTTTGAATGCATTTTTTGATGGTTTTGAATGTGGAACACGTTTTATTTGACTGTAATTAAGACCTATGACTTATTTAAGGCTATAAAAAGGCTTGGATCTTCAACATTTTTCTTCATTCTTCTTCACCTCATTTCTTACATTTTCTTCAATTCATTTTAGTTTTTTAGGTAGGTTTTAGGAGTGTTTGTGGTGCCATGGTCATTGTTGACCGCTCATACGACCCCTGCAATTGCATTGCAGCTTATGCAGAGGTCGTATAACGGTTAACAAAGACCCTTGACATCAGAGAAAGACACAAAATATTCATATCGTATCTGTCCGGATTTTTTTTCTTCCGGAAACACTAACAATCTGGTTCGGAAAACAAAATTCGAACCAGGCGTATTTTTGGATTTTTTGCAGGGCGCGCGAGAAGGCAGCAGGGTGGAAAAAGTAATACTCTAATTTCAATTAATAATAATTTGTTAGGCCCTTTTGGAATAGTCCGTCAAGTTGAAAATGTTTATTCACTTAAAATCTTGAGGAGAAGCACACTCTCAGATTCTAAGTCAATACCACTAGGTCAACCCAAATTGGTTTCATTTTATAAATATCATTTAGCTTATATACCTAAAATAAAATTTAGCTTATCTTAGACGGGGACGCTGGTTAATAGTTATGTATAGGGTGTTATATTTTTCTACTCGTGAAAATTTTTTTGGGTGCCGATTCCTATGAAGTAAAAATAATACAAAATTAAATTCACTTTTAGATAATCAAATATAAGAAATTATAGCTGTGTCAATAATTGAATGTCAAATGTTGTAATAATTTAAAAAAAAATTAAGAAAATGCTCGTTATATATTCTATTAAAACTTAAATACAATGAAATTAAAATGCTTATTTTTTAATAAATAATTTATCATTAAAATTTCTTAAAAAATGTCCAAAAACACTAGTCAACAAGATTCAAAAAATTATATTTTGTCAAAAAAAATTATATGTAACACAACTCATCACCATGAAAATGTTGATCTTGTTGGAGAGTGTAGACTCTCTTTGACCGTTGAAAAGTCAGGCAATCAAGGGTTTCCACGCACGTACAATGTACTCCATATCATTTCTTTAGGTTAGATAAAGACATAAAGCCCTCTTATAATATCTTACATATCTTCTCTTTGTAATTTATTCATACATAAATATTGAGTTTAATGATGGACGGTCGACAGTCCAAAACAACTTTGCTCACAACCAATTAAGATATTTATAATCGTCATATCAATTAATGTTTTTAATTTACGTGGTAATTCATAATGTTTTGATTGGTTGTTTGTGCAAAGTACCCACCATCATTAAACTCATAATATTTATAAATAAACTAGCGGAATTAAGAATACTATTTATTATTATTATTATTGTATTAAAAGTATGAAGTTATTTATTTTTAAGGAAAAAAGTATAAAGTTTTTGTTAGCACACTACCTCACTAAATTTCTTTTTAACAAGTTAAAATGAAATATATTAACATAAAAAAGCATTCTATTTAATATAAGACGTATCATAGTAGAACATTAAAGTCTTACAAAAATAACAACCGAAACAAAACCAAAATGCATAATTTAACTTATACCCACACAAACAAAATGGCTCTGGCACCAACAATGATAGTAAAAAACAATATGAGCAAATTATGCCTTCAACCATCGGTAAGAAATCAACTTAATTTTGTCTAAGAGGTGATAATTAAAGCTTCCTTTATTATTAAAAATCATGTTGCTTCGATCTTTCCAAATAACCCATGCACAAGAGAACCAAACTAAGTGCATTATAGACCATCGCGATTTTGACAAACATGCCAAGCTACAAAATTGAACAAAATGTTTCGCAATTTCAGGTGGATCAACTGAAGAAATACCAAGCCAATTACGAACGAGATGTCAAAGAGACCTGAAAAATATTACACGTTAAAAACGAATGGTTTGCTGATTCATGAGTCCACAACCACTCACACAAAGCTGAGAGTCAGAAGAGATTACACCACGTCTAAATAGATTATCCTTTGTGAGTAATCTATTTATGAAAAGCCGCAAAGCAAACAAAGACACCTTCAAAGGGACATCTCTGTGCCACATAGATTTCGATACTGCTGTAAAATGTTGTGGTTTCTGACTAGTAAGGGGACAATACGTACAAGGAAGCTAGTAAATTAGTAAATTATTCTAGTTTGTTCACCAAGTTAGAGTTACTTGTATCACGAGTAAGTTTGGCCAACTAACCTTGTATGTTTTACCTTGGCCTATATAAAGCTTGTGCTTAGCTAATGAGAATAATGAAAAATGAATAATTTTCATTTCAACAATTGTTACAAAAGATCCACATTCCTTGCAAACGAAAATAATGAGTGAGTGTTCGGTTAACTTTTTGATGGCTTAGAAGTACTTTTCATGTGTTAGACGCGCAATTTCAACTCTATAAAATTAGGTTTGATATTTTTTTTGAGAAATCAATTTTGAAGCCTAAAAATAATTATATTTGAAGCTACTATTTGTAGTTTTTTATTCTAGAATTGATTCTAACACACAAACTTATAATTCAACTCACTTTTACATGGATGTATTCAAACATAAATCACTTTACATATAACCCATTTTTAGTCGTAATCAAATTTACAGAATCAATTCACTCAAAATCAATTATTCTAAAAGCATAACCTAATATACACTGAGTTAGTTTTCAGTTAGGTAGTTTGTTGAGTGCAATCACAACTCTTGATCTTTCTCATTTTTCTTCGAGCAACAATAGTTGAATCAAGCAATTTTAATTGTGATGAGTCTTTATCAGGAAAAAAAGTTGAATCAAGCGATTTTTAATAACCTACAATTCCAAAAATTTAATGGCTTCTAGGATTTTTGGACAATGTTAATGAAGAATCTGCTTCGATCAAAATAATATTGGAGCTTGATTGATGGTAATGTCTTGGAGCTACCAGAAGCAACTTAGGCTAGACAAAAACTTGATGGGGAAGAGCAAATTGAAAGATTTGAAAGCAAATAATTGAGAGGAAAATGCAAACTATGTACAATTTGACGATGAAAGAGAATCTCTTCTTATGACTCAAGAAAGTAATGGACAGGGTCGTCCCTTGGGGATGCAAACAGGAAAATTGCTTTATCCACATATGAAGTTGCTAAAAAACATATGGAAATTACCTTTTTATCCTATACTATAGTTAACAATAGTTCGGTCTTTCTAACGGTAGTTAACTACAATATAATTGGTACAACCGTAGTTGTAACTTGTAAGTTTATGTAGAATGAATAGCTTGCAAAACAAGCCGTTGTAGCTGTGTACAATACATAGTTTAGCAAATTTCATATGTTTGGTTTATTTTCTGTATCACAAATCTACCTTTCTGTCTCACATTTGCTCTAGATTTCTTCAAACCAGAATGACCTTGAATGACCTTATGAGTTTGAATGTTGTTCACCTGGGCCCTTTTTTTTTTTTATCTTCTTATTGAATTTTTGACATTGTACATGATTTTTTAGAACATTAAAAAAAAAGACACCTCTTTGTAAAGTAAGAATTTTCAATGCTTATAGAGAAGGGTGCATATAAAATAGGAAAATGTTTTTTCTTCAAAAATAAAATAAAATAAGAAAATGTTGAGAGTGTATACACTTTAAAATAAAGAGAAGAAAATAGAGAAAGAGATAAATGTGATAATAAATAAATATTGTACTTGCGGTGAGTACAATATTAGAAACTAGGTTTTAGTCTATTTTTACGATGCTTTGAGAATGATCTTAAGGGGGTATTTATAGCCTTTCGTGGGCTTGTTTTTCCGTGACTTAGCCCCCAAACAACTTGGGCCCTAAGTCATGTTTAGAGCGTCTAGATGCTTCTAGAAGCCTTATGAGGCGGCACCCTTCGGAGGACGCGCCCAGGGCCGTTTGGGCCCTTCTGGAGGGCGGTGCGTTTAATTATATATTGACGGTCCAAAGCTCCCCAAACACGAGTCTTGGGACAAGGCGAAATGATGAATTGTGAAGTTATCGTTCTAAATATAAAGAGAAAATTAGGTGTTAAATGTGCGTAGAAAAATAAATGATGTCTATTTATCATTGTTGTATAAAATAACCCCATCTCTCTCTCTCTCTCTCCACTTTTTTACGAACCTTAATTAATACTCCATTCGGTCTTATTTAAAAGAGACATTTGAGTCGATAAATATTTATGCATGTGGTCTAAATTTTAAACCAAATACATCAACTATTTATTGACCTCTTATGAATAAGATTGTTGGAAGTAAATTATAATAAAATACATTAATATTGCTAAAATGTAATTTTACAAAGTTATTAATGGGAACATTCTCTAGAGTAAAATAAACGGTGTCTATATCAATATCAAAATCAAATCAAATTATAATGAAAACACCTTGGTCCGCCTTTCCTTATACGGTGGGGTGCATGTCACATTTGTTTGTAATGAAAACAATGTCGGGAAGAGAATTATCATGCGAACATCTACAATTATTGTATGGTCAAAAGCACTTTTCACATTTTATTTGCTAATTAATTCTTATTTATATTTTGAAATTATTTATGTTACAATCTGATTCAAAGACCATTGGGAAGTAAAAGTACAAAGGGATGTTCAAAATACAGGGTAATGTGATAGTCACAAATTCACAAACCTAATTTCTCATCTTCATATCCCTTCTCTTGGAGGAATAAGGTCTTGATTTTGATTAATGATGCAGTGACTTCTATCATGTTAACTCGCTCTTCAGGTGAATCCGCGCAACAACTCAAGCTTAAAGCCAAAATAGATGATATATGAGACACAATGTCATTAATTGTTTTTTCATGTTCCTGAACTAATTTGGAATCCACAACTTCCATAACTGAATTAGGCATAGATTTACTGATCCAAGTTTTCAAAGTTAATTCTGCTGCAAACATTTCATCTGTTGGCCTCTTTCTTGTGAATATCTCCATAAGCATAATCCCATAGCTGTACACATCTCCCTTAATAGAAACAACGCCCTTAGAACCATACTCTGCAAGTCAATACCAGTTTAATATCAAATCGATTGGGAATTACAATACATGTATTGAAAAAGGTAAAAGAGAATAAATGACCTGGTGCGACGTAACCAAGAGTAGCTAAAGTTTCGGTATGAATTTTAGACCGTCCATCATCCAAGAGTTTGGCAATGCCAAAATCGCTAACATGTGCAACCATGTTTTTGTCTAGTAAAACATTACTAGGTTTTAGATCGCAATGAACCACTGGTATTGAAGAACCATGATGGAGATACTCCAATGCAGATGCCACATCTATCATTATATTCAACCTTTGCAAGAAATCTAAACAACAGTTATATGAGTATAACCATTTTTCCACACTTCCATTTGACATGAACTTCATCACCAAAGATTTGAAATCAACATTTGAACAACTACTAATAATTTCAACAAGATTTCGATGTCGTAGATTGCGCATTGCGTTGCATTCTACATCAAAACTCCGTGATGTTGCTTTGAAGTTTAAATCAATTACTTTAACTGCAACCATCTCCCCACTAGACAGCAACCCTTGATACACAGATCCAAAGCCACCCTTTCCAAGTAAATTACTCTCACTGAAACCACTAGTTGCTTGCACAAGTTCATAATAGGAAATTCTTTTCGGAACTCCTATAGTTGATAAATCACTTTTATGTTGACTTTCATCTTTTTTCCTTTTGTGTAGTACAAGTATAATGCATCCAGCAACTAAAATGGCTGACACAATTATGGACAGCATGCATTTGATCAATATCGTCTTTGCGATTGATCTTCTATGTTTATCACATGGAGGTACTTGTAGAAGAGGATTACCGCAGAGGGCTTTATTATGCATTAAAGATTGAGCTGTGAAATTTTTGAATCGTCCTCCACTAGGAATCTCTCCTTGTAACATATTGTATGACAAGTTGATACTTTCAAGACTGACAAGGTCCCCTAAGGATTTTGGAATGACACCAGTAAGAAGATTATGGGACAAGTCCAAGAAGCTCAAAGTTTTTAATAAACCTATGGTATCAGGAATGTTGCTTGAAATCTGATTTCCAGACAGATTTAATAGCGTAATTGCCCTCAGTTTACCAATCTCCATTGAAAGATTTCCAGTGAAAGCATTGTTGGATAAGTTTACCTCTAAAATATCTTTGAGATTCCAAAACGAGGAAGGTATTTCAGAAGTAAACCTATTAGCTCCTATGTGAACTTTGCTAAGAGAAGTCATATTTCCTAAGCATGTCGGCAACGCTCCAGAAAATTTATTGTTTGATAGATACACATCACTCAAACTCTTAATTTCACAAAGCTCATCAATGGATCCTTGCAGTCCATTGTCATCAAGATACAAAGTTTGAAGGTTATGCAGCCCTTTAGTCGTACTAGGGATTGGTCCATTTATATCATTCCCACTCAGATATAATTGAACCAGGTTGCTCATGTTTCCGATTTCCAATGGCAAATTACCATTGATTCCGGAAGATTGTGCCCAAAAGTATCCTACAGTTAAGTTTCCAATTGACTTGGGAAGTTTGGATAAACGAGTTCCTGATACAGACAAATATTTCAGTTGTCCACAACCTGTCAATGAAGTGAGGAAGTTGAATCCAAAGGAATCCTCTAGTTTCAAATTATTATTGAAATCTAAATGGAGACATTCAAGAAGTTTTAAACCACCAAAAACATCAGGTACTGTTCCACTGAATTGATTGTATTGTAAGTCTATTTCTTTGAGCATAGAAGCATTGGCTATACCATGTGGAATGTTTCCCACAAGCATGTTATAACGTAATTGTAGTACTTTCAGATTAGGTAAGCTACGCCCCATGTCTACTGGAAGACTGTCTGAGAGACAATTGTTTATGAGAGACAAGTAGCGTAATGTTGAAATGTTGAAGAGTTTTGAAGCAATATGCCCACTCAATCTATTGTTTGCCAATTGTAGGTTTGAAAGTTGATCAAGATTGCCAATCTCCTCGGGTATCGAACCTGACAAAGGAAGAAGAAATAAACAAGAATTCAATGAAGCATGTATATAAATATCCTTGGAAGTAAATAGAAAGAACATGCATATGCATGCTTGTATGCATTTTTCAATGTGTGCGCACATGCATGTGTGTATCGGTAATAATCTTATCAGTTAGGTAGTTTTCATACGAGCTCATAGATTTGATTGCTAACCTTATGCGTGCCTATGAAAACTACCTAAAAAATATGCTTATTATTTGATCGATACGCGCATGTACATACGCTCACATTCACAAAAAGTAGATTAAAAGTAAAGGTAGAAAATTGAGCGCGTACCAGTGAAATGATTATCGTTCAAACTCAAGGATTTTAACAATGTGCAGTTTCCAATTGATCGTGGAATTCTTCCTTCAAATTGATTACCGTCCAAAATAAACCATTCAAGTTGAGGAAGAAGTGGATGACAAAGCTCACTTGGTAGAATTCCATTTAAATTGTTACCACTAATGTTAACAATCTTCAGAGTAGTAATGTTGTATAGGGAGAACGGAATTCCACCTGCATTTATATGTAAGATTAAAATAACATATATTATACAACATGTCACATTGTTTTTAAGTAAAAATAGAAAGTGCAAAAACATCATTGTGATTAGTAAAGGAAAAAACCTCTCAAAATATAAGTGTTGTTTTAAAACTATATGGAAACATGTAATAAACAATTAATATATCTAATGTAAAATAAGTATATCTTACCCTCCAAGTTGTTGCCACTAAGATATAAACGTTGAAGCTTGTTCAAGTTTCCCATGTCTTCTGGGATTGTTCCTTTGTTGAAACCATTGTTGGATAATATTAACCTTTCCAAATTTTCACATTGATGCCAAACAGCAGGCATGTCACCAGAAAAATGATTATGAGAAATATCAAGTATTCCAAGTTTTGGAAGCCCTTTGCAAATATTTGATGGAAGATTGCCTGATAGATCATTATAACCAAAGTCTATTGTTCTCAGCTGTGTAAGATCACTCAACCCTTTTGGAATTTCTCCTATAGTACAGTTACAACACCATTAGAAAAAGAAAGGAAAGAAAAGTCAGAGATTATTATATATTAGGAATTTCTCTTCTCCTATGTTAAAATGACAAAAGGGTTTATAATTAGGAACTCAAGTAGTATAATGCAAAATTAATTAGTAAAATTGATTCAACTATTGGATTGAGAATTATTATTAACTAAATCTAATATTGAAGTTTTTAAAAATTCTAAATAATTTGCTCAAAAAACTCTAAATAATTTAAAAATTAATTATTTCAATAGTATATAATATATATATGATTAAGATATATACTAGTATATTTTATTTTTATTTAAAGATACTTATTTATTTCATAAATATTTTAGTCCCTTTTTTTAGTTTTTTTGGATTAATTGCCTTATAAATTTAAAAATTGTTGTCATCAGTCTCTAACGTGATTCTATTGAACCACATATGACGTTAGAGATTAAAAACAACAAATTTTGAATTTGCAAAGACCGAATATAAAACGTATTCATATGAAAGTAAAATAAAAAGGAAAATGCTAACAAGTATCCTTAAGACACGAATAAATTTTTTCTTGAGATTAATGCATTTAGCACATTGAAACTTGAAAAAGTAATATTTTCTACATAAAACTTACCAATTATTTCTAATTTAGAATCTTTACCAAATAAAAAAAGGAAAATGTTACTGTACCTAAAAATAAAAGGAAAATGTTAACCAAATAAAAAAAGGAAAATGTTACTGTACCTAAAAAAAAGGAAAATATTAACATGTGTTCACACTTATTAAAGAGTTTAAAATGAAACTTTACCTTAAAAATTGTGCATTCAATAAAACAACAAAAACAATTTTTTTACTTAAATTTCTTCACTCATTTCTAATTTTGAATTCTTAAATTTCTTGTACTCCAACATTTACCTTATGCATCATAAAATTAGACATGTTATAGGAGAGTATTATACAATACTCTCTCCGGTCCTTATTATAAGAAACAAAACAAAAAAATATCAAAACCAATACAATCATTAACTAATGAAACTTTTTGAATATTTTTACAAACATACCTTCAAACAAAATTGTGAAACATTAAATACAACCACTAATATTAAAAAAAAAGCATTAAATGAGTGATAGAAAAAGTCTTTTAAACAATAACTACACTTTAAAAATTGTGACATTCTCTTATAAATAAGACCAATTTTATTTTTTTTTATAAATTTTCTTAATAAGGATCGGAGGGTACTTTTTTTTCTTCTTCCTGTCTTTCTTTTTGAAACTAAACAAACCTGTGAAGTTCACGGACGGACCTATATAATTGCAATAAATGTAATCAAAACGCAGCCACATACCTGACAAGGAGTTATTAGCCAAAGTAATTTCTTCAAGTGAAGACAAGTTGGAAATCATTTGAGGTATGGTTCCAGAAAGCATGTTATTGCTCAAATTAAGCAACTTCAATCGATGCAACTGAAATAACGATTGTGGCAATTCACCATTGAAAGCATTTCCTTGAAAATCAAGGTGAACAAGGAACGAGAGATTCCCAAGTTGTGGGGAAATAGTACCTTTAAGTCCCATGTTACTAAGATTCAAAGCATGGACTCTACCATGTTGTTCATCACATGTGACACCAACCCAATTGCATACAGAAGATGAGGTTGACCAGTTATGAACCATTGGATCATAAGGGTCTAGAGTAATGGAAGATTTGAATGCAAGAAGTGAATATTCATCTGTGGTGATGTTTTTTCTGCTCATAGCTAAGCAAGTGAAGAAGTAGTAGTTTAGTGAGAGTGAGAGAAAAATGAGATAAGAGCATAGTTTGGCCATTTTTTTTTATAACTTCTATGCATCGATGTAGTCATGTGTTTGGGGACCAATGAAGATGTATATAGGCGTTTAAAAAGTATTTTTCGACATTTCTTATAAAATTTAAAGTTTTTATTAAAAAAAACATTTAGTCTAACATGCATAAGTAAAATGATCTTTCAACATACATAACATAAGTATCTCTTTACCATTAGGTCAATAATTCCTATCATATCTTATTTAATGATATAATTTATTGATTTAATAGTAAAAACTTGTTAGTGTATGACACTTTACATCATAAAATCAGGGGAAATGATGTATATCGCAAGAGAGGATCTTGCGAATTGCTCGCGACCTTTATTCCTTAGTTCCACTTTTTATGTGACCCCACGTTATTTCAACAACCTCCCATGATTTCCGGTTTCTTTCAATTTTTATTGGTTTATTTCAATTTTGAGATGTCATCGTGATGTTTTCCTTCGCCGAAAATAGAATCACTCTAAAAAAAACACTCTAGTAATATAGAGTTTTAATGGCCGTACATACCCATAATTAAATTATTTTAACTTAAATTAAATTTTGAACTAATTTTTTTAACATATTATCAACACCGAACAAAACTTCAAGATACTAAAGAATTTCAGTAAATTACATTCTTCTCTTTATAGAGGTGTTTAAATTTTACTTTATCTTTTTATCTTTTGTTAAAATATATATTTCCAGTCCCCTTTTATCCGAAACTTATTATAAAATTACATTATCTCTCGTCTTATAAGAAGAAACTTGAATTACATTCCTTTCTCCTTTTAAGGTAATATCTATATTGTCCTCCCTGGATAAACACTTTAGTCTATTTTAGTATATATAATCAATTTTGTTATTATGCATTTTTCTCTTTATGTTTGATTCACATCGCTTACATATAATTTGAAACATAAATATACACTATCCTAAAAAAGAGTAGCGTATATTTTATCATGAGTATAATTCAAACTTATCATAAAGAAAATGAGACTAATTTACTCAAAGATTTTTCCAAAAAAAATAATATTGGAGAAGTATTTGTTACTAGTGAAAAAATGTGGGCACCAATACATATAAAGTGAAAAATAATATCAAATTAAATTCACTTTTTTTTTTGAGCAAAGGCAAATTTACTGCATTTCATTCAAAATCAGTGAGTACAAAGTAGTAGGTGCTTCACGAAAAACATGGGGGCTAGGGTGAGATAAAGTCGCTCTAGCGATGCTGTGAGCTACTTTATTTGCTTGCTTCCTAACAAACGACACTACATAGTCGGGATTACTGAGCAACAAAGTTTTACATTCAGAAACTAAATCACCAATTTCGTTAATTGGAGGATTCGTGGATTTTAGTAAGTCAACCAAAATCTTGCTATCTGTTTCGAACATGACATGGTGAAAAGCTTTTGAGATTGCCATTTTGATGGATTCCAAAAGACCAATAGCTTCAGCTTCCAAAACAGTGACAGAGGAGTAGTTGAGATCTGACTTACCTAGTAGAAAATTGTCTGTGGAGTTTCTGAAACATATTCCATAACCCATGATCGTATTAGCATTGAAGATGGCGGTGTCAACATTACATTTGATCCAACCATGCTGAGGTTTTGTCCAAACATGTATTTGTTCCTCATGGTGTGGTGGGTTCTTGATTTTTTGCATACAACTCTATTCATGGAGGACCTCTTGAGCACGGGTGACAATGAGAGTGGGAGTAGTGTTCGTATTTTTCCAAAGCAACAAGCTGTGACTCTTCCACAAACTCCAAAGTGTCCTAGCTACTAATGTATTTTTTGGTCGGTTAGGCTGTTAAAAAATTCAAAAAGCAGTAATTGTTTTGTCAAATGATGTTATTTTTTCTTGTTACACTCAGAAAACTTCTGATTATACCCATGTTAGAAAAAAATACCCCTATAATCTTTTCAAATCTTCAATTCATTACCCTTTTCTAATGAGTGGAGTATTTGTTTGTGGTGACTTGATCTGACGTAAAATTAAACATGGGAGTGTTGATCTTGTTGCAGAGTGTAATACTCATGTTGACTGTTGAAAAGTCAGTCTTGCGGATGTAAGTACGTACGTTGGAGCACTTGGATGCCACACACGTACAATAATCTTATCTTCTTTTCAGCATGAGTCATTTCATTTTTTGTCATCTCAAGAATAAGTCTTTTAATAAGTCATACCTTTTTACGTATGTGTGGCAAGGTCATATTTGTAGATCAATATATTTTTTTTATATCAAGTTTTTTGGGTAGTGTATATCAAGTAATACAATAATTAGAATTATATTATTTTAAAGTGAATAAATGAGAATTTAGAGTACGATCCCTATATATATAATTCAATATTTTTGTTAATTGACTTATACTCAAGAAGACGATTAATTATTTTTTCTTGAAGAAATCAAAATGATATATATAAAGAACAACGACCTATCTTTCCATTACAATTTGTACCACATAAGACACCCGAAAATTACAGCAAAAGTTCAGTTAAAACAAACAAAAATCAGCCAATCATCGCACACACAAAAGAGTTAGAAAACTTTATAGGATGAAAATCAGCCACAAAAGACTATTAATTATTCATTCTATTATAAGTTTTGTTAGCAAAGGTTTATAATATTATTTTATAGTTTTTGTTCCCTGAAAATATATGATATTTTGTATTTAGTGTTTATAATATTTTTGTTGGTATTTTTACGTCTTTGTAAAAAATTTCAGTATGCAATTTTAGTCAATATTAAACTCGAATTTGTTTAATTGTTCGTAAACCTTTGAATTTTTGAATGATTTTTCTCAAAAATGTTTAGAATATTAAAAAATGTTTCTTCACAAAAAATAAGCTCAAAATTTGATTTATAAGTCCAAATTTTTACTATTTTTATCTTGAATTTATAGTGTTTAAAAATATTCATATTTAATTCATTTCATGTTAAAAGATTCAATTTTTTTTTGCAAAAGAACTTTTTAAACATGCCTAAAAAATTCATTCAATAATTAAAATTTTAAAATTAATTGAAATTTTTTAAATTTAAGTCACAACTCTCAAACATTTATACATATATATAAAGCAGATAAATAATTAAATAATTCAAATTAATAAATATTTAATTCAAGTAAAACCCAGAATCATACAAAAAAGATAAATACATCACTTTTAAGATATATATTTTTATAATGAACTCTTTAATATGTTTCCTTAAAGACACGTGTTAGCATTTGTCTTTTTAAATTATAGCAATGACATTTAATAGATTTAGTTTCATTTTCATCTATTGGAAATTGAGGCTTAGATATAAGACTTATGTTTAATGTTGTGAATTTGAGCTAACAACAAATATAGATCTAAGTGTGAAGTAAATCACAAACCAAAACAACAAAGATAAGAAAGTAACGAAAACCAATACACCAAAAAATTTGTTTACCGAGGTCAACAAATTTATCCTACATCTAGGAAAGAGAGTAGCTATCCAATCCACTATGATAAGAGTGATACAAAGTGGTTACAAGAAATTATATCTTAAAGCTCACAAAGAACAAATCTCAATTTCTACTTATTTATCAAGTCACTCAGACCCAAAGAACAAACCCTGATTTTTATCAAATCACTCAGATCGACAATGAATTCTAAAAGAGAAAGAAATAAAGAAAGCTTTTTGACCTTTCTCTAACGAGATCTCACTACTCAAGCTATTTGTGAAGTGTTTTCTCAACCCAAGAACCTCACCCAAAAACATTCAACCCTAAAGTTCTCTCGTTTGGTTTGGACAAGATTCTCTCTCTTGAAGCCACCCAAAAAAAAAATGAAGAATGAAGGTATATGTAGTACTAAAACTCAAACAAAATTGCGCCACGATTTTCCTATATCGCACCACACTTTGGAGCTCTTATATGTTACAATATAGACCCTGATCCATCAATCGCGCCATACTTTGACCTCCTCGAACCGCGAAAAAATGTGAACCAGAACCTCCAAATTGTTGAACAAATTGCGCCACAATTTTGACAAACTTCAACATTAAATTTTGAGTCAATTTCAACAATGAACTAAATATATATTTTTTAGCCTCAACTTAACCGTTCTAAGCTCAACTATTTCTTAATTTGTAATATGTATTGGAGATATCATAATTTTTTTTTTATTTCATATCTGCTAGATATTCAAAATGGTTTAGCAGAGGGAATCAAACTATTTTTCATTAAAATTTAAATTGAATCTTAGCAAACTTTTGAAGACCACATAATGGTTCATGTTTATTCTTCTTCTAAGTAGTTATAAACAAAATAATAATTAATTTATAAAAAAATTAAAATGAGATTTTTTTGAGATGATTTTTTTTGAACCATACATTTAGTTATATAGACCTTTGCAGTATCAATTTTTTTTTTGCAAGGCAGTTCCCACTCATATGTTGTACTGTACTACTGTTGTGCACCTAATTCCATATCTATCTCTCTCAATAAAACAAAATCCATATCCATCTGTTTTATAATTTTTTTATATTTATTTTATATGTCTAACAAAGTAATTATCACAAATCAGATCTCCACTTTTCTCAGACAGCTAGGTCTGCCCTTGCTTATACGGAGCCTATTTTCATGTTGCAAACATAAGACTAAGTCATGTGACAATGACTTGTTTGCTAGACAAGTCACATTTGTTTGTTTCAGAGGAAAAAAGGAAGAAAAGGAAAGGAGACTAATGAAAAAGTGAAATTTTCCATTGTTGGTTTCTAATGAAAACAAATACAGGAAATAAATACTCGTGGGATCCACTCGATTGAACATCTGCAACATTTTCTTTTTAGAGGAGCAACAATTATTGTACGGTAGAAATCTCTATTATAAATATTTGCCTTATTTATTTTTTAAAATACATATGGCATCTTTATATTCTCCATTTCATTTAATGTTTCTTCATCAACCAATTAAAATAGATCTTGCCTTATTCATTTTCTATTAGCCAATTAAAATGGGTCATGACTAATTTATTTTTCATCGACCAATCAAAATTGATCATAACATTATTTTTTCCCTATATATAAACAATTTGGCTTTTTATTATTTTAATCTACCTTTTCCTCCCATAAAAAATCACTGCTTTCGACCCATTCTCTTTTCTTTTTTTATTTTATTTTTTATTGTTTTATTGTTTATTTAGCATTTCTTATTGTTATGTTCCATTTTATTATGATTTCTTAGGTTGATGATTCTTATTCATATTCTCTTTTCAATTTTCTTTTGGTGTTTATATGTTTTTTGTTTTTGTTCGGATCTTTATTTTGGACATGGAAGCCAATCAAGAGAAAAGAAGAAATGCATCACATATAAATTAGAATATATACGAAGGATTTCTATTACCACGTTTAAATATAATCACTTTCATCCCTCTTTTGATTTATTTTAATCCCTTAATACTCACAACTTTTTTTATCTATCTATTCTTTTTTGTTTAATCTTTCTTATATTTCTTATGTTTTTATTTTACTTTTAATATCTTGCTCTTTTATATTTTATTTTGGTGATTTTTTTTTTGCTACTTTATGCTTGCGATGGAAACCAGTCGATATATAAGAAGAAATGCATTCCATTATCACAAAATTGGTTGAATCGATAACTTTGGAATGAAAAAGATAAAAAATACATAATAGAAAATCGATTTTATGGCACCTTTGATTTTTGTTTTTTGAGTCAAAAAGTTCCATTTTCTTTAACTATAAGGGAGCAAGGTGCTACCCTACAATTTTAAGTACATTAAAAAAAACTAACAATCATTTATATTTTATTTCCTTCATCCTAATTAAATATTTAAACCAGTTTATACTATTATAAAAATTAATATCTAATTAAATATTATTCAATTATTATGTTTTTTAAGTGAAAAAATACTAATGTTTTATTCACGTTATATTTTTGTATCCATCATTCATTCTATTATTAAAACTATGGTTAAATAAGTTTTTCGTCCCTATAAATATAACGAATTTTGATTTTAGTCCCTATAAAATTAAACTTTTTTTTTTTGATAAGCAAGGAGAGTGGGCAGATATCAGGAGGCAACATCGACATCCCAACTATGTTGGCACCCCGAGAAACCTCCATCCTCTGCCGCCAAACTCTAAAATATTACTAAAAAAGGGGAAAATAAATACAAAGGAGGGGGGACTATAAAATTAAACTGAATGTTTTCATCCTCACAAAAAAATTTATTTTGTTTTTGGTCCTTAATGGATATAATTTTAACGTGTTTTTGACATTTTTTGAACATAATATGAATATATAAATGTCGAATATAATAAACGGACATAACATGGATACAATTTGAACATAAAAGAGTTATAATTTTGTCATTTAT
>Ga0228711_1006585_pt1 | contig 17186 bp, 11 predicted proteins | sample MedpolnodulmetaG_2_FD_177996 | JGI IMG/M metagenome (GOLD analysis project Ga0228711, IMG submission 177996) | Root nodule microbial communities from Medicago polymorpha collected in Santa Monica, California, United States - brown nodules | ecosystem: Host-associated > Plants > Roots > Nodule...
GCACTGTAAGGCTTAGGACGACTTTGCTGACTCTTACCCCTCCGCTCATTCATAACCTTGTAATGAGCTTTGGTATCCTCCTCATAAATCCTACAACTGCTCACCAATTCATAAAATTGACGGATCTTCTAATAACCAATGGCCCGCTTGATCTCAACACGCAAGTCATTCTCAAACTTGATACACTTAGAGAATTGAGCAGTCTTAGCAGTGTAATGTGGATAAAACTTAGCTAATTCTACAAACTTAGCAGCATACTCAGTCACCAACATGTCACCATGCTTCAACTCAAGAAATTCAATCTCTTTCTTCTCGCGAACATCTTCCGAAAAGTACCTGATCAGGAACTCCCTCCTAAACACAGCCCAAGTAACAACTCCACCACTATTCTCTAGGATTGGAAGAACACTCACCCACCAATCATCCGCTTCCTCCGCTAACATGTGCGTACCAAAGCGCACCATCTGAGCCTCACTGCATTGCATGACCCAAAAAATTCTTTCAACTTCTTTGAGCCACGTCTGAGCTCCATCAGGATCATACCTTCCCTTGAAAGTAGGCGGATGGTTCCTTAGAAAAGTCTCCAACATCCTAACTCCGTCATTAGCACCAGCACCAACATTAGGCTGTTGCCCTACAGCCTGAGCTACAGCTTGCAACGCAGCAGCAATTGCAGCATCATTCCTTCCAGCCATCTTAGTTCTCTACACAACAAACAACAATATGGACAACACAATGACGGTATTTCAACAGTCAAACGACACTACGCGGCTCAACTACTTGGCCAGACGGACCAACCTGCTCTGATACCAATTGTAACACCTCGTTTTCCCAACAATGTAAATAATACATATAAATCAGAGTATTCAACGTAAAACGGAATGCCACACTACATTGAAGTATAAATAGAGTAAAGTTACTATTTATTAAAACAACTTTCTTAAAATTCAATTACATCGCAGCGGAAAATTAATTCTTTATTCAACAGCTTTGACACTACGGCCTCAACATAAACAACTTTAATGAAAATCCTAGTTCAAATAGTTCGACAACATAGTTCATAAATAATATGTAACAATGAAAAACAAGGCAAATATCCCCATCCCGTTACGTATCAGAGCAACCCTAAGACGACGCATGAGAGAGTTAACTCACATCAGCAGCTAATCATGGTTATCTGCACGTTACCCACGTACAGGCAACATTCAAACAGAAGCGGTGAGATTCACATTCAATAATAATAAGCATATAATTCATCAACGGAATTTAACAACATAAACAACAACTAAACAACAATAATACTTAACATAATTCTTCAATTATTTCTGCTTGACATTAAAACAACGACAACAACTCAACAACTCGACGACGACGACTACGCGACAATGCAATGACACAACAACAACTTGACTATGCAGTATGCATGTGGTACCAATCAACGTGTTAGAACATAGACTCTCAATTCAACGTGTAGAGTATCGACTCTTAAATCAACGTGTAGAGCATCGACTCTTAAATCAACGCGTAGATCATAGGCTCTCAAATCAACGTGGTATGAATGATTAAACATTCAACAGGGCATGAGCCCCCAACTTTATATGAGTATGCATGGACTCAACAACTTATTCAACAACAACGTACAACTTCAACGACGTTGACGACATCAACGACAACAACAACAACAGCAACGACAACAACAACGACGACGACTCCACATCATAATTCCATAATTCATCGTTCATGAGCAACATCATGTAACATCATATTAATCATCATATGCATTCATATAGTAATTCATCAATATATACCTTCATATAATAATTCATCAATCAAAGTTATTCATGACAAACAAAGCCATTTGAAAGCTGACAATATTACCTAAAACTTTCATGTTCACACCAAATGCTAATTCAAAACAGAAACGTGTGAAAACGACGCAAGAACATGAAAAGGTACACTGCTACTATGTAACTCGCCTCGCAGGCTGACTTACTCGTCGTGGCGAGCTGGTGGCGAGCAAACACTGCTCTCTATCACGATACAGCTCGCCTCGCGAGCAGATTACTCGCCTTGGCGAGTCGTGACAGACTTCTGTCGGGAAGAACGATTTTTCACCCCAAAAACCCAATTTTCATCTACCCCAATCCCAAATTTGATAGGGAACTCAACCTATGATAATTCTACAACCTGAACATCAATTATACACGAATTCAATGGATTTTCTACTCTATTAACAACCAATTTCTACCCCAAAACGTAATTCTCAAATTCACAAAACAACAACAACAACTACATGCTAAATTCAATTTCAGAATTATATAGACTAAACTACAGTTTTGACCCCCTATGTTTGACAATGTTGCGATTTTGACCCCTAATAAAAAAAATGAAAATTTTGGTCCCCTAAGATTTAGCCCCTTTGTAATATTGACCTTTTGGTCAATTTTGACCTAGTCAACGACTAAGTGGGATGCCACGTGTGTAATTACTAATTAAAAAAATAAAAAAAATCTGCATAATCATTTTTGAAATTAAATAAATTAAAAAAGAAATTGAAAAATAAAAAAAAATAAAAAAGTATAAAAAAAAATAGTGAATTCATCTTTCATTTTTCATCTCCAATTGAAAAATATAGCTTGAAACAGACCCAAAATCATAGACACAAATTATAGCATATGGTAGAAATAAAATAAATGTGGACCTGATTTAGTTTGGTTGGTGAGAAAGAGGTTAGGGTTGAGAGAGTCTTCTTTCCCTTCCTGATGCCATTAGAATGAGAGTGCATTGAAGTTGTTATCTGACCTAATGGAATAGTCAGTATATATAAACACCAGTAGAGAAAGGGACCTCTCAACAGGCTTACTTTGAGAAACGACCAACCCATCACGACCCGTTTCTAATTACAGCCCATTAATAAACATTCTTTTGTTTAGGGCAATATTATAATTATAATTAATAGTTGATATAATAATATATTATTTTAATTATTGACTAAGGTTAATCCATAAAACCCAACAATCTCCCACTTGGATAACCTTAATCAATTATTAAAGTATCAACTATTTATAAAAGCAATTGTTATTATAACAACATAAGAAACACAAGTTTTAACAATGCAGAAATTGAATTCGATAGGAAAAAACAAAATCATACACGTTAAACACTTACATTTCACATAAGGATAAGGATAATGAATATGAATTAACATTATATAATTAAGAGTATGTAATCCAATAATGGTCCCAGCATTTAAAATGCTATCATAAACTCCCACTAACCCAGCATATCATAGACTTAATCAAATTATTATGAGGTACAATACTCATTTATACAAGTCTGTGGTTAGTGGTTCTGCCAATGAGTTTTCAATTTTATAGAAGTCATGTATTCACATAGGCATAAGAATAGTAATTACACATAGGGATAGCCTATTAAGAGAGTATAATTACATTTAGTCAAAATCAATAAATGTTTTACGACATTCAATTAACCCAAGTTTTAGAAAGAAAAAACATGTGACTATGAAAATCCATAAGAAAATAGGAAATTCAAGAATCTTCAAATTGGATCAACATAGACACTTAGTTTAAAGAAAATAAAATGTGGATTAATGTCACCACTAGAATGTCTATAATGAACGAACATTTAGGACTATCTCAATTTATAAGTACTTCAAGAACACAATATCATACTCAATAAGAGTATTGATATTATACATTGTACTTACTATTTATGACCTTATAAAATGTGGAATGTTGGTAAAAGAGAAGCACAATATATATTTGCATGCTAAGTTATTGTGCATATGCCAACAAAATTGACTTAAGCATCCAATTATGATGCTCATTGAGATTGATAGAATTTTAATATATATCTCAATATAATAGAATGTGACTAAAGTTTAAAGTCTCTTAATCTATGCCATATTTTATAGTGCGCACAAGAGTATATGGCGATGACGAGAATAATATTGTGTACACATTTCTCTTGATCTCACACATTCCTCTTAGTACACATTTCTCTAGTTCACAAAGGAATTAAATATCACAACTTTCTAATCCCTTTATTTACTGTTTTTAAGCTTTGTGACTTTCTAATCCCTTTACTAAATATCACAACTTTCTAATCCCTTTATTTCTCCATTTTTAAACATTTACCTTTTTTTTTCTTCTTTAAGCATTGCTTTACGAAAAGTGATGGTTACTTTACTGAAGATAGGATATGGGAAGGAAGTTTCCCAGTTGTTAAAAGTGTAGAGTAAATAAAAGCAGAGGGTCCTACTATAATAATAGAATGAAAACTTGAGACAAAAATGGGAGAGAGAATATTAAGTTTTTTTATGCATTAGTTTAATTAACTAGCTAGCATGTTTAATATGTGATATTAAGCTGTTTGATTTTTAATGCTTTTTGATGCCTAATATCTGCCTAATAACACAAGTAGTTATTCCTGACTATTTTTCAGAGTCCACAGAACAGCTTCATTTATTTTAAGATGAAAGATTGTAATAGTAAAAAGAAAAAAGTTTAAGAAGTCTAATAAGGTGCCAGTGCCACTACTATATACTGTATATTAACAAAACAACAAAAATAATGGATCTGCGTGGAGTTCCACTAAAGAAAAAGTTGAACAATAATTGATCATTTTAGCAAGATGTGAGGTGGAAGGAAAAAGGAGGTGCTACAATAATTTACGTTTCCATACACTTTTGAGTACTCTTACTACCATTTCTTCTAATGGCTCCTTCTTCTTTCTCTTCCTCCTCTACTGATTTCAGCTACGATGTGTTCATTAGTTTCAGGGGCGCTGACACTCGATTCAGTTTCACGGGTAATCTCTATAAAGCTCTTTCTGACAAAGGAATCCGAACCTTTATTGATGACAAGGAGCTCCAAAGAGGCGACGAAATCAAACCTTCACTCCTCAAGAACATTGAAGACTCAAGGATTGCCATTATCATCTTCTCCAAGGACTATGCAGCATCTTCATTTTGTTTGGACGAACTTGCCCACATCATTCACTACTTCAAGGCAAAAGGTCGCCTTATTCTTCCAGTTTTCTATGGGGTGGAACCTTCTCAGGTGCGACATCAGAATGATAGTTATCGTGAAGCACTTGCCAAACATGAAAAGAGCTTCCAAAATAACAAGGAAAACATGGATCGGTTGCTGAAATGGAAGATAGCTCTTAACCAAGCTGCTGACTTATCTGGCTACCATTTCAATCTTGGGTATCCCTCTTCATTTTACTTTTATTTGGCCTTCTCATGTATCCTGTCTGTCTTCAATTTCAAATGACAATTCATTTAATCTTTAATTGTTAAAGGGGAAAGATATGTTTTTAAATGACAATTCAACTAATCATTTAATCTTTAATTGTTCATTGTATGTTGAAACAATTTGAGTTGCAATGTCATCATCATCATTACATGGTGTGATTGTGACTCTGATGCATTTACTCAAACTTGTCTGATTGGGCGCAGGAAAGATGAATATGAATATGTGTTTATTAAGAAGATAGTTACAGATATTTCCAACAAGATCAATTGTGTTCTTTTAGATGTTGCGGATCACCCTATTGTTGGGCTCGAGTCTCGGTTGTTACAAGTAAAGTCGCTTCTGAATGTGGACCGTGATAACGTAGTACATATGATTGGGATATATGGAAGTGGAGGATTGGGTAAAACAACACTTACTCGAGCACTTTACAATTTGATTTCCGATCAATTTGAATGTTTGTGTTTCCTTCACAGTGTGAGAGAAAATTCAATTAAATATGGCTTAGAATATCTCCAAGAGCAGCTCCTCTCCAAATCAATCGGATTGGAAATTAAACTAGGACATGCTAGTGAAGGAATTCCAATCATAAAACAAAGTCTAAATCAAAAGAAAGTTTTGTTGATTCTCGATGATGTTGACAAACTAAAGCAGTTGCAGGTTTTAATAGGAGAGCCTAGTTGGTTTGGTCCAGGAAGCAGAGTCGTCATTACCACTCGAGACAAACATTTGCTATCCTGTCATGGGATTAAAAGAATATATGAGATAGATGCCTTAAATCAGGATGAAGCTGTTGAATTGTTTAGGTGGATGGCTTTTAAAAGCAACAATATTGATCCACAATATGATTATATTTTAAACCATGCAGTTAAATATGCTTCTGGCCTTCCATTAGCTTTAGAAGTATTAGGTTCCAACTTGTTTGAAAAGAGTATTGCAGAATGGGAATCAACATTAGATATGTATGGAAGGATTCCACACGAAGATATCCAAAACAAACTTAAAATAAGCTTTGATGCTTTGGAAGAAGAACAACAAAATGTCTTTTTGGATATTGCTTGTTGCTTCAAAGGGTGTAGATTGGAAGAAGTTGAAGAGATACTTCATCTTCATTATGGTTATTGCATAAAAAGCCATGTTGGAGTGTTGGTTGATAAATCTCTCATAAAGATTGGTCGGTGCCAAATGAGTCATCCGAATAAAGTGACATTGCACAACTTGGTAGAGGATATGGGTAAAGAAATTGTCCGACAAGAATCACCAAATGATCCTGGGAGACGCAGCAGATTGTGGTTTCACGACGATATAATTTATGTCTTAAAAGAAAATATGGTGAGTAATATATAACCATCTCATACTATCTCTTTTACTCTTGATTTTTTCCTTGGACTTATAACCATGTAAGTTTCCCAATATATATTGTGATTGATTTGTGATTTTGTGTCCAAAGGGAACTAGGAAAACTGAAATCATACGCTTGAGTTCCCCCTCAACAGAAGCAATAGAGGATTGGAATGAAAAGGCATTCAAAAAAATGAAAAATCTCAAAACACTTATCATTGAAAATGTTCATTTTTCTAAAGGTGAAATGTATCTTCCCAGTTGTTTGAGAGTATTGAAATGGAAAGGATGTACTTCGGGGTCTCTATCATCAAGTATTTTGTACAAGGCATGTGAAATAATTTCCTTTTCTAATTGTATATATTTTTAAATTCAATATGAGAGTATATTGTCTAATTCTTATTTATTTATTTGTTTGTTTCTTCTTTGTGTTTATGCAGAAGTTTGAGAATATGAAAATCTTCACATTGGACCATTGTCAATATCTAACGCATATACCCAATGTTTCAGGTCTTCCAAATTTAGAAAAGTTCTCTTTTGAAAAATGTCATAATTTAATTACCATTGACAATTCACTTGGGCACCTACATAAACTTAAAATCTTAAATGCAAAGGGTTGCAACAAGCTCGAGAGTTTTCCACCCTTAGGGTTGGCATCTCTCAGGGATTTGGAACTCTCTGAGTGTAAGAGTCTCAAGAACTTTCCAGAATTACTATGCAAGATGAGAAATATAGAATATATTAGGTTGTATGAAACCTCCATAGGAGAATTGCCACTTTCATTTCAAAATCTCAGTGAACTTTATTTCTTAACAATATATCAAGGTGGAATGTGTAGGATTTCAAGTGACATTTTTATGATGCCAAAGTTGTCAATGATTAGTGCTAAAGGTTGTCGTATATTATTGCCAAAACAAAATGAGAAAAAGAATTCCATAGTGTCTTCAAATGTGGAACATCTTGATCTCCAAAATAACAACCTCTCAGATGAATGTTTCCCAATTGTTCTCAAGTGGTGTGTTAATGTGACATATCTAAACTTATGGAACAACAATTTCAAAATTCTTCCCGAGTGCCTTAGTGAATGTCACCTTCTTAGGATGCTTTATTTGGATGACTGCAAGTCTCTTGAGGAAATTAAAGGGATTCCACCGAATCTAAATTACTTGTCTGCGGTGAAATGTGAATCATTGAGTTCCTCAAGCAGAAGAATGATATTGAGTCAGGTTTGTTGTTGTTTTATCTTACACTAGTATTTGATATATACAAACTATTTCATACATAATCCATAGCGTAATTATACCTTATGCTAAACTAACAGAAATTACATGAGGCTGGTTGTACCGAGATTCTTTTGCCAACCGGAACAGAGGGGATTCCAGATTGGTTCGACCATCAAATCAGGGGAAGGACAATTTCTTTCTGGTTTCGTAAAAAGATCCCTTCAATACTTTCTATTATTATTTTTCATAAAAATGATTGGGTTTTTCCAACAGTCAACTTGTTCATAAATGGCCATAAATGTCGTTCTGGTTTTTCTTCTCCCATAAACTTTTATCTGGCAGGACATACATTTCTGTTTGATCTGAAATTGGAAGAAAATATTAAACATTACAATCTCATGTCTAAGCTAGACGTGGAAGTTTTAAGAAATGAATGGATCCATGTCGAGCTTAAGTTGGAGTGTTTCAAGCATAGTAGACAAATGGGAATCCACATGTTGAAGGATAAAAGTAGCACGGAGGAGATTGTCAAATTCACCAATCCTTATAGAAAGAGAAAATTAGATGAAAATCTCAATACTTCAATATCACAAGTCCACGCTCTGCTCAAAAAGCAAAGATCAATGAACGTCGAATTTTCTGAGATTGAACTTGACCAACATGAACAACAACACTGTATTGGAATGGAGCGAATGGCGTCTTTATTGGCTCGCTTACTGACAGTTTCTTTTGTTCCATTAGATTTCTCGTTTTGTTTGCTTGTCTTCTCTTTTCTTATTTTGTTTTGGAGAATTCCTTATCTTCTTTTCTTTCTCTAATGTTTTTTTACTCCATCTTGATGTGATTGTTGATAACACAATGTAATGGAAAAGTATTGTCCTTTCAATAAAGCCTTATTAAGAAAACAAAAGTCTTATTTATTTAGTGTGGTTTTCAAGTGAGCATAGGATGTATTCAATTTATGTTACGTTAAATATCATTAAGGGTAATTTAGCAAGCATTGTTATTTTTTTATTACAAACCATAGTTGTTTTGTTTTGTAAGTTTTAAAATATTAAATAATATAATTAATTTTTTCTATAAGTCCTTGTTATCATTTTTTTTATGCTAAAAACTAACAGCAATTGAATGAGGCCGGAGAAACCAAGTTTTGTTTTCCATCATCAGGAACTGAGATGATTCCAAAGAAGAGGACAGACATTTTCTTTCGGACAAAACTTAGGTACAATTCCTTAGGTGCTTTTCGTATGGTTCTTAACTAAAAATACAACTCTTTTTGGAGATAACAAACTCTGAGAGAATTAAGGATTTAAGGAAATCATGGTGAATTTAGTTAAGAACCATACAAAAAGTACCTAAGGAATTGTACCTAAATCTTTTCCTTTTCTTTCTGGTATCGTAACCACTTCCCTTCCATAGCTCTATTATAGTTGTTAAATTCAGAGGCAATCTTTTTATTTTATAAATGGCCATAAATGTACTTTTGTTGACTATAAGAATAATTTGATCCCGGGATAGTACCACATCATACATATCTATAAGACCTGAATTTGGTAATGAGGGTTAGAAAGTGAATAAAAAACATGAATGGATTTAGAAAAATAGAAAAATATGTTATATTTTCAAACAAGGTCACTTATCATTACCTAAACGTCGCCTCGCTGTCCCCGATAAAGCAAAACCTTTAGCTCGAGCATCATAAAACCGTCCAATCGCATCCACACGACATAAATCCTTGCCTCTTGCCTGCGGAATGAATAGACGGAGACCGATAGAAACCTTCAACACTAAGCGTGATGAGTCAGATAAGAGAAGATGGATTCAACTATCACGGTTCGAAGAATTGGAAATCGCGTGTTAGATCTTGGACTGTCATATTGGAAATATGTGTGACTTTTTCCATAACTCTCTAGCATAACATATAAAAAAAGATTATAGCTTATACATAAGCACTTCTATGATAAGCACTTAATAAAGTGGTTTATCCAAACAGGACCTAATGTGTATTTGGCTTTATTGTTTAAGGTTTGGAATCATGAACCATATAATAATGAGTATTTGATTTTATATAGTTTTATTGTGTTGCTCCCAAATCAGTTAGTGTTAGAAGCTTGTTTTTTACTATGGTGCTTCCAGGTTATGTATCTTTATTTGTTATTCTTCATTTTAGAAAACATAACACCAGTAGACAGTCTATTTTTAACCGTTGTAGGCTTATAAACTTGACATATTGAAGTCTTCATGAGTTATCGTAAAATTAAGAAAATTTATGATCATTCTCCGCTTTTGTTACTTAATGATTATGTTAAATGATGATTGTTATATCCCATTTTTTGATCGTTTTTAAAATTTTTTAGTAGCATTTTAAAGCTGAGAAGTTTCACCGTTTTAGACGAAATTTCGGCAGAGAATTTACTTCGAAGTATCTCATTTTGGTTCCGAAAGACGACAGTTTTAAGTTTTATTATTTTCTTTTATGTTTTTATTTATTATTCTTTTTATTTATTTTAATGTTTTTTTATTTATTTTATTATTATTTCAAATTTTCTTTTTGTTATTAATTAACCTTTTTTTTCACATCAAATGCATCCCCATTTTTGTTTTTCCCCTTAGTTACTTGTTTTACAAGTTAACTTCAAATTTTCCTTTTTATGCATTTTTTATTTATTTTTTTACATTTTCATGTTGTTACTTCGTTCTCAAGAAAACTTAATTTCTTCATACCAAACATTCTAATTCCAATTCCTTCCATTTCTATTGCATTTCTAATCACAAAAATCATAACTTTACACCATTTTGTTTTACTATTTATTATTTTCAAATATCACAAAATTAAAATTAATTTCAAAAATTTAAAAAAACACTAACCTCCATCCTTAGCAAATTCCGCAGGAAATTGCATTCCTGCGGAAATATACCTAAATTCTGCAGGAAAATTGAGAGTTTCTAGTAGTGTAGAACCCCGTGGTTTTTTTTATTTTTTATTTGAATCTGCACTTTTACCAATTTGGAAACTTCCTTCCCATTTTCTATCTTCTGTAAAATAACAACCACTTTTGCTACCTGCTCTTTCCATGTAATTTCTGTAGAGCAATGTGATTATGAATGTCTTAAAAGAAGAAAAAAGAAAAAGGTAAAACTTAAGGGAAGCATCAGCATGAATGGAGATATAATGTGATTGGATCTCAAAAATCATATAGCTTCAAAACACTAAATAAAGGGACCAAAAAGTTGTGATATTTAATTCCACCGTAAACTAGTTTCTTAACAAGAATAGCACACAATGATAGATAAATATACACATTTTGTTTAATTCCACAGTGAGTTCTCAAGTGATTTGTCATTTTGTTTATCTACCAAGATAATATACACATTTGCTAAGGTCTTTATATTGGCATATCTATTACCCCAAAGCATCTTAATGGGGGGGACACGTTTCTATGCTCCCTATTTTACCCTGTCATCATTTCATGGAACCCACCTACCACAACTAGGCATGCCATAAGTTTTGGCATATTTTCCCTACTCACTCTATTGCTCTACCTTTGTAGTTTGAAGGGTTATGTTACTATCAGGATATGTAAAAAGAAACATGAAGAAAAACTTGCATAAAAGTGGAGGGTTGTGTTTCACTTGAGTTATTTACGAGTGTGCATTTAAATTAGGAGCGAAACAACCTTCTCATTTACCTATAGCCATGTGGATTAGTCACGCAATTATTGTTAAACTTTTTCTTTAGTGAAAATCATTGCAGAACCATTATTAATTTCACTTCTTAAACTTTTTCCTTTTTACTTCTGCGATCTTTCCTTTTGCAGAACCCTAATACTATTTCATATTTTTCATTGAAAATTTTACAGGTATAAATGTTTGAATACGAAAGGTTGTGTTGAGGGCAGCATCATAATTGAGGCAGAGACTAGCTAGGCAACAAAAATAAAATAACTTAATGTTTTTTAAGGAAAATGGGATAGTTTATCAAAGTACATGTGTTGACTCTCCTCAACAAAATGTGTTAACTCCACTTTTACAAACCTCAAACTTGTGGGGGCCTATTACACCATGAGCAAATCTCAACCAATAGGGAAGAGACACCTATTACTTGTAGTACAAGTAACTACTGTGTAGGACAAATCTTAGTAGCTTAGTAGTACATTTCCATTTGTATGTAAAGTTTTGTACTCATTCAATTCATATTACCTACAATATAGTGTTTTCTTTCCTTACGATCAAAATAGAACAATGGCAACGAGTTTAGGCTCCGTCATAGGTGACATTTTTATGTATGTTCTGGTGGCTTTACTTGCCATCTGCTTCATGATCTGGCTGCTCAAAAAAATCTTCATCAAGTGTTGTCATTCACCCTCAACGGCAGCAGTCGTAGCTCAGTCGTCTTTAACAGATCGTTATGAGTTGTTATAGTTAGTTAGTTAGTTAGATAGTTAGTTGGTTAATTAGGTAGTTTTTCTGTTTTAAGTTTGTTGCTTGTGATCCTCTGCCCTTGTATTCTATAATCTTTACAAGACCTGCATAGTCAAATTGAAGGCTTAAATTGATCAAGTATGTAGTAACATTGTCTACTTTGACATCACATAATATTATTTATATTATGTATTTTGATGAAGTATCACTTTGTAATTCAGTTAGCACATTATTCAGTAATGAAAGCTCTTTTCACTTATCATAATGTTAACTGCAATATGGTATCAAAAGCAATTTTATGATTCCTGCTTCTGCTTTCTTCTTCATTCTTTATCCTTTTTTTCCATCAATCTCCCTTCAATGGCTCATTGCGATGATCCTTATTTCCTGCATTCTTCCTATCATCCCGGCGTTATCTTGGTGTCTCATAAATAACAAGAATAATTTAAGAATAGTTTTGCTGTTTGTGATCTGTTTTTTCTCCTATTTCTACATCGAAAAGTTCGTGGGAGTCTCGGTCATAGCTGGTGATATGGGGTTGATGGCGATTCGATGCAGAACTTTGGTTTTCGAGGCTGCTTGTTTGTGGAGTTTTAGGATTTGTGTGTGTACATGTTTTGCATTTTAAAAGGTTGGTTTGGAGATGTGTTAGCTAAAAAAGAACTGTCAATTGAAGAATACTGAATTTTTTATGCATTCTAAATGGATGTAGAAGGTCACTTATCAAACTGTTTTTGGGTTGATTCAAGGTTTAGAAGGGCTTATATATTATGGTGATTTTTGACTCAACATAACAAATAAATACAAAATGCATTTTGTTCCGTTCACTAGAGTTAATCTTCATCAACAATCTATTATTTTGGGTTGTGCTCCACTGTGGGATGAATGAAGAGATTTTTGTTAAAAGGATTTTTTTAGATAAGATAATTTTATTACCAATTGATACTTTAATTAACGCATGTACATAAGCTCTTTACAGTGAAATAGAAAGACAAGAAGTTAATTTGGTGTATACGACAATTTTTGAAACTGACGTGTCTCCATCTTTGAAAATAACTAATATGGACACCCGTGTCAAGCACGGATTAGAATTTTATTATATTTTATGTAAAAAAAATTAGGATGTATCAAGTGTCTAGTAAAGTCCAACATTAAATAAATAGAGTTGAGATTCATCAACAAATAAGTGAAAAGTCTCATCTACTTAAGTCTTAAAATTTTGATTGAAGATGTGATGTCATTTTCACTTGGTTGGTTGCCCTTTCTCCAATTTATCGATTCACACCAATGTTAGCTCCTCCAACTGTGTTACCATATCACGGTGAAAGATAGTGGGGGAGTAAGAGTGGTCCTTAGTGGTAAACCACATAGACAAAGAGTCTCACACATAATAGAGAGATGCTAATGTGTCAAGTGTTAATTAAAATTTCACATTCGAGTTAAGAGTAGATGTTGAGCAACATATAAGTGAGATGACTTTTATACCTAATGTCTTAGGACTTTGGATGAAGATGTGATATCAATCTCAATTGTGTTGTTGCTCTTATCCTAGTGCGATGATATAATTCAGTGTATGGTCACATGGAAGTCCTAACATTATGATGATTTGTTTTGTTAGTTTTTAGGTGTCATTTGTTTAATTTTTATCTTAAATTTTAAATTTTAGATGTCATTCTTTTTCATGCAATTTTTTTATTCTACCTCTATTATTTCAAATTCCTTCACTTTTGGTCTTTGGTGGGATATGATAATGACAAAATGTAGGTGTGTTCTACTCAGTTGACAAAATACATGTTTATTAGATATTTTAAATTGATGTGTCTTTTTTTAATGAGTCTATGATTTTGGCAGCATAATTACCTAGTAATCTCCAACTCCTTCAACAAATTCATAAAATTAACAACACCTCACTCTATTCATTATCCTCTCGGGGTAAAACACACACTTCTTAGTTTTTTCCCTTGACATTTCTCTCATGTTTTCATCTACCTTGTTTTCCTAATTTACTCTCTCTTCTCATGAAAAAATGAACAGATACATCCCTCTATGAAACGACTACCAACCCACATTTTTTACCATGTTGTGTCTCGAATTTTATTTGACTATCTCATCAAACCATACACACACAGAGTCTCACACTTAAGAGAGAGATGTTTATGTGTCATGTGAGTTAAACTTCTACATTGAATGCAATAGTATATATGATCAGCATATAAGTGAGATGACCAATAATGTACCTAATGTCTTAAGGTTTGGGATGAGAATGTGGTGTCACTATCACTTGTGAGGTTTCTCTTAGTCAAATGTGATCATTTGACCCATTGTATGCTCCCTTCGAATTCCAAAGATTAAGATGAATTGTTTTGTTATTTTTTGGATGTCATTTGCTTAATTTTTTATATATATTAAATATAAGTTTTGGGGTGTCGTTCATTTTCATGCAATTTTTTTATCCAACATCTATAATCTATTATTTCAAATACTTCACTTTTAGTCTTTGGTGGAATCTAGCATTAGAAAAAATGCATATGTGTTATGCTGAGTTGACAAAATGATTGTGTCATTGTTTTAATTGACAAAACACATAAAATTATTTTTTATTCCCTATTATTAGTAACCCACTATATTCTTAATACTTCCACGAACAAAACACATAGTACATTGTTTTTCTTATCATTTTCCTTATGTTCAAATTTCTTTTTCATATTATTTCTTTTTCTAATCTCATTTCTCTCATTTCTTGAAGGATAGAAACATAAACCTCCATCCATGAAACAAACATTAACCCGCATTTTTTACAATGTTGTACTTTCGTTTGACTTTATGTTGATATGTCACCAGATCACAAACGTAGAGTATCTTACACTTAAGGGAGATATGTTTGTGTGTAAATTGTGACTTAAAGTTCTATATTTGATGCAAGAGTAGATGTGAAGAAACATATAAGTGAGATGAACAATATACCTAATACTTTAAAGTTTTGGGTGAAGATGTGGTGTCAGTCTCGCATGTGTGGTTGCTCTTAGTGTAATGTGATGATCAAATCCATTGTATTGCCACCCTCAGAACAATGAACATTATGATTTACTGTTTTGTTAGTTTTTTAGGGGTTATTTGATCAATTTTTATATTAAGTTAAGTTTTTTTGATATCATTTGCTTTTCTGCAAAAAGAAATTGTTTCTCTGCAATATTATTTTGTTTTGTAATTTCAGAATATTTTTTTTGATATCATTTGCTTTTCGAAAAATTGATTACGGTCATCCCATTTTATATAAAAAAATGATATTTGTACAACTATTTTTTTACAACTTTTTAAACAACTCTCTTATACTATTGTGTTTTTACTTTCTTTCGATATTGTTTTGTTTTTCGTATCAATAACTAAATTTTTGTATATTTTGTTTTGTCTCGAAAGGGTCTGTTTAGTGCGATGATAGGATAGAAAGAAGATGGATAAAAAGTTAGATAAATATAGGATAGTGACATGATAAACATGTATTATGTCATGTGTTTGGTGCACACATGATATGATAAGATAAGAAAGAGGATTGCATCTGTATTTACCTATAAGTATTCTGAGAATTGTACATAACATTAGAAAAAACAATCTTTCCATAGAAAGAAAAAAAAAACAACAAAAATTAGGAAGCAATCAGAACGAACAAATATTGCTTATACCTTTAGAAAATTTCAATCGAGAAGCAAACTGAAGCAATGATGAATTAGGGGGAAAAAATTTGGGAGTCGAAGATTATTAACACATGATACTTAATTTTTGGAGAAAATATAAAGGTACGAGCTCAAAATTAGGAACACAAATTGTTAACTGAAGATTACAAAGAATGGACGATAGTGAGACTGAAGTTCAATGGTTGCTGGGAGTCGAAGATGGGTTGAATAGAAAAAATACGCATGCGTGTGACATAGGTTTACGGGTGTTAACATTTCTGACTCATGGTTATCAAAGGCCGCAACTGTGTTGAATTGCCGTGTGGGAACATTTCCTTTTGTGTATTTGGGGCTGCCTATTGGGGGTGATTCCCAGAGATTGGAGTTTTGGCAACCTGTGTTGAACCGTATTACTAGTCGATTGTCGTCTTGGAATAGCAAGTTTCTTTATTTCGGAGGCCGCCTGATTCTCCTGAAATATGTCATGTCATCTCTTCCGCTTTACTTTCTTTCCTTTTTCAAGGCACCCACAGTTACAATTTATTCTATTGCTTGGGTCGATTGGAACTCAGTTTGTTTACCAAAGGAGTATGGAGGGCTGGGTGTGAGGAGGCTGCGCGAATTTAATATTGCGCTTTGAGGGAAATTGTAACACCCCTACTAGAAATTTCCTAGGATATCTAGCATGCGTGTTAAACTTGGCATTGGATACACTAAAATTACAATAACAAAAATTTCCTTTGGATGAGATATGGAAATTCTCGTCTTATACCTCTGGAATAATACCACCGACATGAACTTCGTATGGTCCAGCAACTTCTGCTTCTTCATCACGAACAATTCTATCATCCGGTAACCTGAATATCTGAAATAGATAAAAAGGGATTGGGGTGAGACAAGATGTCTCAGTGAGTTCCACTTATCCTAGGTTGTAGGCAATCACAGGGAACCTAGGATCGCCATATGTTCTAATCTCAACCCATTTCAGGTTTATATAGTCTTTATCATACCTAACTGAGCGATCAGGGATAACTAGGATCGCTACCTAGAATATTATCATGATTCTATCATAATGTCATATTCTTATTCATACAAATACTCATAATTCATGATTCTTGACTTAAAAGTTAATGTCATTAATTATACATTTCATGTGTGCATATTTATCTCTTCGTTGTTGTGAACGATAACTATTTCATTCTGTTACTATGAGCCGTACCTCATAGGCTACATTATCTCTTCGTTGTAGCAAA
>Ga0228711_1006587_pt1 | contig 17180 bp, 11 predicted proteins | sample MedpolnodulmetaG_2_FD_177996 | JGI IMG/M metagenome (GOLD analysis project Ga0228711, IMG submission 177996) | Root nodule microbial communities from Medicago polymorpha collected in Santa Monica, California, United States - brown nodules | ecosystem: Host-associated > Plants > Roots > Nodule...
CATAACACCAGCTTGGAATATATGACATACAGAATTACAGCATAATGAATTTTGGAGAGAAAAGGATTTGATTAAGTAGATGAATTTTGGAGAGAAACGGTTTTAGGGTTCGAGAATGTGAATTTTGAAGAAGATGAATTTTGACTAAACAAGACAATATGCTCAATGATTGGTCATAGGGTTAATTTCACCCAAAAAGTCATTTTCGTGATTTCACCATAGAATTTTCCTAAACTTATATATATATATATATTTATGAAAAGAGACTTGCTTACATTCAAATTTAATTATCACATTTTTTAACATTAGATAACAAATTCAATTTAAGAAATAAATATCAAAGACAAATCAGTAAAAGAAATTCATACCTGTTTTGTTAGAATTTGCAATTATCTCTCCCTTATAAATAGTAGAGGGCTTAAAACTGGTTTCTACTTCATGATCACGCTTGATGGGTGATTTATGACAAAATCTGCACAAAGAAAATGTTACATGTAAAGTTCTGCTGCATTATACATACATAGGATAGAACATTAACAATGTATATATATATTGATTGAAATTTGAAACAATTTATATATTGATTGAAAATAATAGAGGTTCTCACGTTTTGGCCACAAATGGTCTAATAATTTGTGGATCTCCTTGACCATATTTGTTAAGAGGTAGTGTACTTCTATATGTTGAACTTCTCTTTGAGTTTCCATTGGTTTGTTTACGAAGTCTTAGGACAAATTCTTCCTTGCTCAAACCTCTCATCTACATTCCAATTAAATTTTGAACTTAATGAATTAATTCACACAAAAATTGATATTCAAACAAATTTTTTTATCATAGTCATCAAAGTTTTTACCTGCTTCAAATCATCCTCATAATCACTTAAATTAAAGTTTATATCAGCATCAACTCCCCTAAACATAACAGCTGCCCTATCATATGCTCTATACACAAAAGAGATATTAGTTTTTTAAATATAAGTAGCCAAAACATAATAAAATGCGTACAATATAACTCAATTCACTCAAAAGAATAGTCCCCCCACCTTGCAGCAGCATCAGCAGTGTCAAATCCACCTATCAAAATCAAATTAGAACAATAAGGGCAACCAAAAATTAATCATAAAAATAAAGAAAATGTTAATATATGCCCGAAAAGGCACATTTTAAGGAATTACTACATATAACAATTCCGTCTAAAAAGTTGTGTATTCAATATAAAAATTTTAAGCCCCTTAACATGTGTTATTAATTAGGACACAAGTTAGCGAAACCTTAAAAATAAAGATATAATAGCATTCATATGCAGAAGTAGCATCCAAGTTCTAACAAATAATTAAATGAAAACAACATTAACCAAATAAAATATCCACTTACCCAAATAGACCTGCTTCCCACAATCCCTACAATCATAGTCACACAAATAGAAGTAAAAAGTCAGTGAACTGAGACCACCAAACAATAGGTATTGGTTAATACGAAAACTAAGATTATAATCTCAATTTTGAATAATCTCTATCGTTGATTTGAGATCAAACAACCAAGATCAGTAATTTTGTCGCAAACTTATTACGCGGTGATCCAATTTAAAATAGTGATGTACTTTGATTAAAAGGACACAATTTTATTGTTTTCTATTCTGTCCATGTCTCAAATATAATCATAATCCTAATGATTATAACTTATATGTTCTGCATCATATACCAGGTTAGTGGTAATGATTTTGAAACAAAAAATGTAAGAAAAATAATATTCATATAATTAACAAGGCATCATTATCTTAGTTCGTTTAAAGTACCAAAAATCTTAGAGACGACCCTAATATACCATACCATATATGTGACTCCCATCGACCAGTCCTACGGTAGAAGGTAACACCCCGGTACTGCGAGCTTCGAGACCTTGGTCCTCTTCTACTTTTTCTAACTTGAGGTTGCTTTTGCTGCAAGATACTGTATCCATTTTGATCATCAAAGTTCATCCTTTGAATCATGGAATGATCAGATAATCTACCTCCTCTATCAGCACTCATAGGGAAAAGGGTCCTTGTGATTGTTTGTGCTGTATTTTCTTCTTTGACTCTCTGTGAGACATCTTTTTCTTTCTTCAACAGGTCAAAAATGAAGGGAGAGGAATTGTTTGAGGAATCTTCCTCTGAAGGATTCCTAACAGAAGAGTTGGAGGTTCTAGAATCTGATATTTGAGATGGAGAAGTTAGAAGTTGCAACTTCTTTTGAACATTGGTTGAGTTATCATCAACATGGATGATGTAAACAATATTGAGATCCAACATAGACATGTCTTGAAAAAGGTTATTTTTTTATCACTTTATTATTGTCTTCAAATCATACCCTTTTGAAGCAAAATCAACAAAGTACATAGAAAAAGGAACAATTTAATTTTATAATAAATATGTGTAGCAGAAGATAGAATGAGTTGGTGAGTGAAATTAAAGTAGTGGAAGAGGAGAGAAAAAATATAGGAGAGAGAGAGAGAAAGAGAAAGATAGGACCATAAGGATTAAGGCACAAGGGACCTTGTTGAGAAGTAAAAGGCTAAAAAACAAGGATATTATGAAGTGCTAGCTGTTAAGCCGACAATATTGAACAACTTGCCCTTTTTCTTTTGATAGAGGCAATAAGCTTGTAACATAATATTTGCATGCTTTTTTCATTTGGTATTGCATGATATTGTTACCCATATTCTAGGGTGAAATACTTTGATAGACACTTCATCATCACATGAAACTCCAAATGGTTAAGCACTAACTTGATTGGTATTGGTTCGAAAAAATAAGTGAAAATAAATGAGCGTCTCAAAACTCAAAACTCATATTCATTTTCCTTTGTTTTACTGTAATTCACGTCGATCATGTTATTATTGTGTCACTCATGAGAAGAAGGATAATTGTGAATTTCTATTTTTTAAGGGCAACATTAGTAATTGTTGACACTTAAATTTTCAAGTGGCCGTTTATAGATCATTTATCAAAGTGACCTAAGGTTTTGTTTAGTTGGAGGGGAATGGGAGGGATTATTTTAAATTTTGGTGGTTTGGTTCAATGTTTTTGAAGGGAAGGGCATCAATATCCCTCATAAGCTATGGAATAAGGTTGGCATGTTTGTTAAGATGGAAAAGTTAAGGAACGGAGTGATAAGAAAATTGATAGTTTCATCAATATTTCGAGCTTTATACTACTAACAATACTAATATTAGTTGTTTAAAAAAAAAGTATACATCCTTAGCTAAGTTTAGCTTTCGTCTCTAAAAGTGGGAATTAGACTTAAATACTCTTATATTTTATGTGATCTTAAATATTTTAAAAGTAAAAAATATATTTTACACTTTATACTCATTAAAATCTCTCTTATTCCACCATCAAACCAAACAGAAAACATTTTATAATTTCTCCCATCTCTGGCCACTTTTGAACCAAACACAAACTAAAACTCATTTTCATTTCATACCATTTTTTACAATTTTGATAACTTTATAAGTAATTTTTGGGATAAAAAAACAGTTTATGTGAGTTGAAATCTATAGCTAGAATTTTCTTAGGCATTCTTAATGGTTCAAATAATATTTGACCAAACATTCTTGTTATATCCCACATCTTTTATTGTATAATGCTACCATTTCCTGTAATCCCACTTCAATTCCAGTTGTAAAACCCAAAAACAATAATATTTTCTTGTCCATGACAAAAATAACGGTTTAAATGCTCTTTTGGTCTCTTAGGTATTTAATTGGTATCGCTTTGATCCCTTAACTAAAAAAAAAGATTATTTGAGTACTTTAAGTTTTGTTTTAGTCTCGTTTTGGTCCCTTCTGTTAGGTTTAATAAAAAACGTTAAGTGTGGACACGTGCCACCTTGTCATTGGCTCTGAGAATTTTTTTAAGAAAAAATATTTTTTAATATATATATTTTATTTTTTAAAAAATAATCCAGAACCAATGACAAGGTGACACGTGTCACTTTGTCATTGACTTTGGGATTTTTTTAAAAAAATTATTTTTTTTGTAAAAAAAAAAATCTCAGAGCCAAGACAAGGTGACACGTGTCCATGAGTTAACTTTTTTTTTTAAACCCTAATAGAAGGGACTAAAACGAGACTGAAAAAAAACTTAAAGTACTCAAACAATCATTTTTTTAGTTAAGGGACCAAAGCGATACCAACTAAATACTTAAAGGACCAAAAGAGCATTTAAGTCAAAAATAATTGAATCACTGAGATGTAATGTATAACTAACAATATTTTCATTACATCGTGAGTTATAAGAACGAATTTTGGCCAAATGGGGCGCTTTGTGGTTCTGAAAATCAAGCAAAAAATAATTCATGAAAAATAACCAAATAATGTAGGTTACCTAATCTATTAAATATATAGTATTATGAAAAATAAAAAATAGATAGTTGTCATGGGACATGGGTGATGGAAAGTGACAAATGACAATAGAAGAGACGAGAAGAACTACTAAAAGAAAAAGGAATAAAAGAGGAGCAAATCTATTATTTGGTATTTTAAAATATTTGTGTATCATTATAGTAGTTTTTTTTTCATTGTAATAGGAGTTCACTCTTTTCTTAGAGATTGATGTGACAGCAAGTAAATATTTATTGGGATTGATACAATAATAAGTAATATATTAAGGGACTAATATGTCAATATTAGCGAGATATTTTAACTTTTGATTTAACATAGTGCATAATAAGGATTATTTTGAAATTTTTATACATTGGAGGACTACCGTGTTTACATTGAAGGACTACCCTGAATTTTTATCATCTAAAGCCCCTCCCAAAAAAAATAAAATCAATTGATTACATTAAAGACAAAATACGATTTTTAAAGGATAATAATGGTTGAAATATCATCATAAATTAGTACGATGACCTTATGTTCAAAGACTAAATAAAGTAATATTAAAAAAAATATGATTCATAGTCATATATGAAAGAATTGGCTTAATTGTTTTTTTTAGGGAAGAATTGGTTTAATTGTTAGAATTAAGGTTCTAGTTAATTACTTTTCTTTTGGTTTTTAAAATTTACGTGTGTATTTGACTCTCAAAATAAGGATGGGAAGTGTCACAACTCATAGTCAATTAAATTAAATTGTAAAAAAAGAAGAAAAAAGATTAAATTACTTTAAAATTTTAAAAATATAAGATAATGACATGCCACTTTTTATTTATTGAAAAAAAAAAAAGTACTAAGATAATGACATCTTTAATTAAGGACCTTCGTCTTACGACGACAAAACTCGAATATTGATGGCTGAGGGTGTTCAAATGGGTAAAGAAAATCACGTTTTTAATTTAGCACGAATTGCCCTTTCTGGAACCCCAAAAGCCAATTATAGAAATTGGACCACACTCTCCAATTTAATGTTGATTTGATCTATCATATCCACAAAATCTCAACCAAGAAGAATCATAACTCATTTGAATCACATGTTGTCAATGATATATAGCGTCTAATTATAGGGCAAGCAATATCATCTACAAATTTGGTGAAGTGGGCACTCACCACAGTTAATTTGATTCATATTTTCTCCATACCCCATGATATATCATATTCTTCAATAATTGGATACGTCTTCTTCTTAGATTTTTATCCTTCGAAAGCTACTTTTTTCATAACTTATGATTCATGCCTCTTTTTGTTTCTTCTTATTTCGGTATTATGTAGATTAAATTATATAATTCCATAATATAGAGTCTACCCTAATTACCCACACACAAAAAACTTACTATGACGATAAGGGTAATACTCCTATAAGGTTGGATTGATTGTTATGATGATGGGTTGGGTGACCTTATGGTTGGTGACATTGGTCTACCACAATGTCATAAATGTACAAAAAAAATAAAATATATTTGTGAAATAGAAGAAAAAATACACTTGTAACATTGTGGTTGACCAATGTCACCCAAGTATTATCATGAGATGATTGGGATGGGTAAGGGGAAGAAGTCAAGGGTTCTATCTCACCCACGTAATGACATAAAACTTACATGATGAATGCTAAGGACACTTTCTTTTCAACATTCGTTTTCTTATTGAATGAAATCAATGTATGATCAACCACTTTTAGTATAACTCATTTTTAAGGTATGAGACCCACCATGATTTAAACCAATAAAACTGTGAGTGGTGGAGAGAGTGTTACTAACACTACTCAAACTTACATAATGGTAAGACTCTTCTTTTACCATAATTTTTTATTGGGTAATATTAACTTGTGCTCTTAGGACACATATTAAGGATTCCCTAAATAGTGAATATTTATTACAAAATATTAATTTTCAATTTTAGAAAAATTAACTGACACAATTTCCTATTCAAAATTTCCATTTCAAATTTTTTAACACGTGTCCTAGAGGTATAAGTTGAAGTTAGCATTTCTCTTTTCTTTTTTTAATTTGATAATAACATTGTAACACGTTACAACATTAGTGCATCTTTCTCAATCGGAATTTATAGTTTTAACAATTTAATAAATACTCTCTCCATCCCTTAATATAGGTATCCATTGTCTTTTTCACATTTCTTAAGAAATATTGTCAGTATAATTAATGTGTCTGTTTTGTGTGTTAATATTACCAAATTGTTATTTGTTTGTATGTGTATTAAATTTGACTTTTCATATCTCAAAATAAGTTAGTAGTATTAATTAGGGGTATCTTTAAGAAGAAAAAAAATAAATGCATGTAGTAATTTTTTTTTTGACAAAAAATGCATCTAGTAATTTAAAAGGGGATCTACATTTAAAGACAAAAATAAAATCAAGGCTTATATATAGGGACAGAGGGGAATATATGTTGGAAAAATCGGCTTAGAGAAATTAAAAGGAGCACAATCACAACAAATGAAAATAACATGCAAACTTTAAAACATGAATAAATAATCACGACCATTATCTAATGATAATTGGAGAAGAGTAGTGCTACATGGTGCGAAAGTTTTTTCGCGTAAAACACACGAACGTGTAATTGAAGTCCCAAATCCAACACTTGTGTGCTATTTCTTTCAGAGAAGTTGGTTTCTAATAGTCTCCTCAATGCAAGAAAAAACTTTCCCAATGACAATTCTTTGTGAATTAAACAAAGAATAAAATAGATAAATTTATAAAGGAAAATGTTAACGAGACACTAGTTAAAATAATTTCTTCTTTTGAAACTTTTAAAAAGTGTTCCAGAGACACTAGTTAACGAGACCCATTTATAAATATATCTTAATGTCTAATTATATTCCAGGATATTGCAATGAACTGCAAGGGAAGAAGAGGTGGCAAATGCGGTGGCTTACAAAAATTCATCAAAACTGATTGATTTTCTCAGGTTCAAGTAGTCAAAGGCTTGTCTCTTTTGTCAGCATAAAGGAAAAAAACTGATAAACTTGAAACCACGTTATTTTACTCATTCGTGCGTTTCCCACAAAATTGTTGTCGTACCAAGGAGCATTTTTCATTGGGGAATATATATGGTCTTGTTCTATCTCTTGCTTTACAATTATAAGCAATGTAGAACTTCTTTAACGTGTATCTTTTCAACCAACACTAACAATTTCTAATAGAGTAATTTGCATTAGTTTGTTAGAGTTAAGTTTGTACAAAACCTAATACCAAGTCTTCCTCCACTCGAAGTCAAACAACGTGTTGCATTAGCTTATAGTCTTATACATGTATAATAATGTGGAAACCTTCAAAATACTTAAGAATTTATCTTCACAAACAAATCATATCACACGTTGTATAGGCTTTTTGTAGTGGGAAACCTTCAAGTGTTGATGGTGTAAGGAGAAATGTTGACATTGTGAAGAGAATGCATGAATAAAATGTCAAACAAAATGTGAGAAATACTTGTATTGTCACTAATAACTTAATAATTTATAGTATTTTTAGTTATGTTTTATTCAACAAAATAGTACTTTTATTTAAACTTTATTTGCATTTTACTACTTTTTTCTTTTGTTTTGAATAAATAGACAAATTCAAGAGTTATACGTAGTAATGATGCAAATAGGTGGCAAACCCTTCAATATGTGACGTCTTGTTGACCAAGTCAAAACCGAAACCAATCAAGACCACTTCGATGATCAAAAAGTGATTTTTAACTCAGCAACACTTTTAGATCTCACAACATCAAGTTCCAAAACCATCACCAAAGACTTCAATATGGTTAATAACACAAATTTCTATCTTTGTTACAAAAGTATCCAGTATTACATATACTTAGGTGGTAAAGAATGTGTTGCTACCCTTACTCAAGCTCAAAGTTCAAAGTAAAATACTAATATATATGAGCAAATTGAGTTTAATTTATTTCTAAAAATATGCAAGTAGATCAACTAAAACCAAATATGCAAGCACATCAATTAAATTTAAAACCAAATTATGATGAAATGTATGCTGATATTTTAACAAATGAGTATGATATTGTGTTGGTTAGGCAATATTTGCATCTTCCATTGAACTTTATACGAAATACATAAAGAAAATGTTTAAAATTACTATCTAGTTTTAAACAATCTTTGGCATTAGATTGCTGTGACAACGAAAATTTAAAAGAAAACCAAAAGCCAGACAAAGAAAAGAAAAAAGATACACTTACTGCAAATTCCAGGACACTCATGAAACAAACCAAAAGCAATTGTTTTTAGAAGAAAAAAAAACTTGAGACAGTAGTGCCACAATGATAAATAATTCAATTATTGTAGATTATTAGAAGATTATGCGCTAATCTTGTTTGACAGATTATTTCACTTTAATATATAGAGAGAACATAATGAAAACATGAAAAAGTTGTATCAAAATGATTGTATAAATATCATTTCTTTCATCAGTCGGTGAAATCACTAGAATTTTTCCATATTCAAAAGCTATAACATGCATAAACTAGACTTGTTAACCAATTCAGTCTAGTAAGTTAGTTTTCAAGGCTAGGTCTAGGGTGGGAGAGCTTGATAGGTCTCCCACCATGAACAAGTGAAAGACAAATAACATACACCCAAAACACCAAATACTTTTTTATTTCATCTTCCCTTTCCCACTCTCTCTCCTCTCCATTTGGATCCATCTTTCTCTTACCCAACATAATTTGCAGCAACAACCTCTTCTTGAATAGTTGGCATGGCAGAACCAACATCAGTCACTTGAGATGCACTCTTCTCTTTCTTAGCCTTTTCCTTCTTGGCTTTCTTTGCTTGATGTTCAGAAGCTGCTGAGGAACACCCATGTATATGCATTTTCTTCCCCATCACAGCATAAAAGTCGATCGCTCCTCAGGTATTTGTGTTGCTCCTCATGATTATATTTTGCTATAGCAAACCCAGATAGCTCCTCATGTACCTAGATCCACTTCTAAGTTGCAGTAAAAAAATATAAACTGAATAATTTGATTTCAGATCGTCAAGAAACTAAGAACATGAAGTTCTTTTTATGAGTACGGAGAATTACATATTGGGCCAAAAGAGATAGAAAGAAGAGTTAGGGAAATAAAGTAAGAAAAGAATAATAAAGTGTTGGAGAGTCTATGATAAGTATCCTTGAAACTTTTTGATCTTTTCTTTGGTCGTGGAAACTTTTTGATCTAAAGACAAATAATACTCGCTCACGGTGAGAGACATGACGCTAGCATCCGCCAGTTTTCAAAGCTAAGATGGATAATAAGGATAAATCATATCAGATAAAAGGTTAATGCACTGCAAGAGGGTAAATCAAATCCAACAGAAGTGTTTGTTGCACAAAGTGATAGAAACTGCTAAAGTGCAATTAAACCAGCACCAAACGGCTCAAGATCTGTTGAATGCAAAGAAAAAAAGAAGTCAGGTTGTGTTGTATGAGGGTTGGTCCAGCATACTTTCAGCTGGAAATTTTGTAGCCTTTCGAAAATTTGGTCCCTGCTTTTACAAATTTCTCAATCACATTAGTCAATTGAAATTGATCAGTTATGAAATTTCAAAGATCAGATTGTTTGGCTCTACAATTTTAGAGACCAAATAGCATTTCAATCAAATGAGTACTCAAATTCCTGTTCAAAAGTGTAACATAAGCACATGCAATGAAATATGAAGATTTTAACAAGATACATTAACAATTAACAACCACTGCACTTAAAACAACTGATGCATACAATTAAATTGCCCAACACCAACTTGTATCCCTCCAAAGGGATGACTAGTATAATAACTGCTAACTAGTATATGTAGCATTGGTATTCAGACTAGAGAAAATAAAAACAATAAGGAGAGTAATGGCAACTACAAATGAGGGTCAGATGACAAAGCTATACACAAAACTACCTAAAATATCTCTTTCACAGAAAAATTAATGTCCAGACGAATCAACATTCTGGATACCTTCAGCAGTCACTTCATAAAAATTTCTTCAGTCAAATATATGCCGCAATATCATTTGTCAACATTCCCTAAAATGAGAGAATCACAAATATCAGTTATCATTCATAATATATTGTGTTTGAGTTACATGTCATTTTGAACTGAATGTAAAAATTGTACCACACAACAAAATCTGCTTTTTTCCTATGTTTACAATTGCTTCAACTCATTACTGTAAAAAATTGTACTCGTCAGTCAAAATTGCGATTTATCACGTAGAATCCTCGATTTTACGATGCTTTCAGACCTGAGCGATTCTGATTGCATGCAAAATTATTCTGTGTTGAATCGGTTGCATCACTAAGGGAAAATTGTAAACTCTGTGGAAATAGTGAATTTTCCTGTTTCAGCTTTCCAGATTTTCCCTGTCACAGCCTCTTGTTCTCCCTGTTCTTGTGCACAAACAAGAACATGTAACAGGGTGAAAAACTTGCTTTAGGTGAGAAAGCTTCTGCTCTCTGTTGTGCAGAAGATTGATCTGTGTGCAGAAGATTGATCTGTGTGCAGAAGATTGATCTGTGTGCATGTTTGCAACTCTGCGGTTTGCAATGGGAGAAAAGCAAAGGGAAAGGCTAGGGCTTTTAGTCTGGTTTCTGGAAGAGAGATGGATGTTGAACCATCAGGGCCCAACTCATTCTGATAGAATAAGATAGTGAATGTTTGGCCCAAGCTCTGCATCATCTTTTCAATTTAAGGCCCTAATGCTAACATTTGTGACTTCAGAATTGTGAGGTACGAAATATGTGTGATTTGAAGGTTTTGTCTTCTCTTATTAATGGATATTTTAAAAGCATATACATGAATTTGTATGTATGTAATATAACACACACACACATACGTATAGGGGATTGCTAACTTACTCCCACCTAAAAACATGGAGTAAGTTAGCAACCTACTCCCACTTGCTTTTGACAAATAACCAATTACACTATTTTGAGTTAGTTTCAGATAAAGGACAGTCTAGTCAATTTCATTTATTTTGTCAAAAAGCAAAACATATCGTAAACACTTTTTTCCTCATACGCATGTATGTCGACTGCAAACAATCATTTCCTATTTACTAAACTTTAAACTAATAAACATTCAAAAGTAACATAAAAATGTTTTAGATGACTATCGATTAAGCTGATAAGATTGAACTGGCCAAGTCAGTAGGGCTAGACTAAAAGCAAATTAAAAATTGGTTTACTAATTAAAGAAAATGTCATTGGAAACTGTTAGAACTTAAGCCCATGAGGAGAGCCCAACCCAAAAGACTAGTCCAATAGGTGGGAGAACCTCAAGGCTTAAATACCACATCAAGCACTTTGGTATACTCGATGCGGGACTCCTAACATTGCCACGCCCTTTAAGAGCCAACGTCCACGGCGGCTTTCACTCTATCGGCACTGACCCGATGGTAGCCCTTTCCTTTTTGGCAGCTTCACTCACCTATCAGTATTCGGTGGAACACCTTAACCCAGCCTATAGGTAGCCCTTTTCGTGATCCAACTCTCAATGAAAGCACCAATTGTTAGGACTTAAGCCCAAGAGGAGATCCCAACCCAAAAGACTAGTCCAATAGGTGGGAGAACCTCAAGGCTTAAGTACCACATCAAGCACTTTGATATACTCGATGTCGGACTCCTAACATTGCCACGCCCTTTAAGAGCCGACGTCCACGGCGGCTTTCACTCTATCGGCACTGACCCGATGGTAGCCCTTTCCTTTTTGGCGGCTTCACTCATAAGAGAATATGCAGTTTTCTTTTGAGTTACGAAACCGATCATTCTTAATGTTTCAGCAAAGCATTTTCATACATTATTCAATTTATAAAAAAAAAAAGGACAGAGTGCTAATGGGATAAAAAGAGAAATTAAGATTTTTTAAATAAAATAGCCTCCTGTCAAAAAATTAAACCAAATTACAATAACACTCATGTATTCCCTCAAAAAAATAAAAAATAACACTCATTTATAAAAGTAGTGTTTTTTTAAGAAGTATAAAAGTAGAGTTATGAGCTTTTAGTCAAAACCAAGTGGGATTAGACTTGCTAACTTACTCCATATTTTTAGGTGGGAGCAAGTAAGCAGCCCCCGTATATATATATATATATATATATAGAGAGAGAGAGAGAGTAGGGATATATCAACTCCAAACTATACCCTTAAGTTTAATATTAATCAATGGCTATGATTAATTAACACTAATCCCAACCCTACCATAAAGTTTTTCTACCTAAGCAATTATTGAGACTGCACAGTTGAAGACGGCAATCTCAAATTAAGAACCTGATTAGGTTGACGAGAATTATCAATTGATTCCATTCAAAGGAAGCCCGGTGCACTATAGCTCCCGCTCCCACATAGGCAGTGCCGGGGAAGGGGTCCCACCATTTTGGTGTATTTAAGAGCATGTGCATGCCTTCTGAATTTGTATTAATACATATTTCTTTTTGAAGGTTTTGATTGTCTCAGAGTAAAATATGGGTTTGAAGACATTTGCAATCCTCTACTGCTACTGTACATGACATAATCAAAATGGGTTTGACCCCTTTTTTTTATTCATTCACACTTGAGATTGCCATCTCACAATGTAGTCTCATTGGCTGTGTAGGGAGGACTAAAAAAATCTTACTCTAGAGATTAGTAATAATTAATCATAGCCATTCATTAATATTAAAATTAAGAGTAGGATCCATTAATTTTATAGAATCTTAAAATTAAGGGTCAAGATTTGGGTTTTCGGAGTAATAATTCACCATTTACGATTTTGTTTCCCCTTTCTAAAATCTTGATTTTAACTACCTTAACCAGACTGTTCCTGTAAAATAGTTAAAAAAAACTACAACACTACCCTTGATATTTCCCTTTTTTATTAGTTTCAGAATGTTGCTGAAAAAACATTTATTTCCTAAAACTTTCACAATTAAGATCTTATGTTCCAGATCACTCGCTGATTTATATTGCTCTGCAGCTGGCATGTTTCCATAAAAGTTTCTACTGCCCTTCAATATTTCTGTCCTGGACAAAAATATGAGAGCTTGTCTTAAAAATAAACAAGGGAGTATAAACCCTCAAATCAATGTAGAGGATTACGATCAGAAGCACTATAAAGATGATTGGATCTTAATCATGTTTTTTTCTTTCTAAAAGCTAGTACATAGCCAATCACAGATTCATATAGCATAAAATTACACCAATCAAAATGTACCAATTAAAATAGTGTGAAATATTATAATAAGATTACGTACCAAACAATCTAGACCATATTAACTTCAAAATTGGAGAGATCAAAAACCATTTCCTGGTCTTGTGTTGCATCAACAGATGAAGCTTTGAACAGTGCACTTGGAGTGTAATTAAGCTGGTAATTTACAAGTACTGATCCAAATATGTTGAACTTTTTAGCACTATTGAAAGCTACCTCTGCATCCACACATTTCTTAAAGACCACTCTTGCCCGGCTGCTTACTCTATCGACTTCTGTTTCAGATTCCTTAAGTGGTCCAAAACGCTTAAACATTTTGTTAAGGTTTGCTTCTAAGGGAACAGAATTGAGCTCGGCAAAGTTCATAACAAGCTCAGCAGGGGCATTGTCATCTATATAACCAGGAGGTTTTTCGGGAGCCTCGGCAGGATTGCTTTCAGAATTGTTTTTCTTGGAATAGGGCTTACGATTAACTTGGGCTGGCTTTGGTGACTTGGTAGCTGGCTTTGGTGACTTAACAGCTGGCTTTGGTAACTTAGCAGAGACTGGTTGTTCGTCTTTTTTCTGGTTTTGCCGTGATGGTTGTTGCACTGGTTTCTGTTGCACTGGTTTCTGTTGCGCTGGTTTCTCTTCAGTGCCATTGTCAATGACCCTGTCAGTCCAATATGTGTCGCTCATATCTTCAAATTCAAATGTTTCAGGTGATCCAGTTCCAACTATTGGGGGTTTCTTCCTCTTAATACCAAATTTATCCGTACGCAAAATCTCTTTCCAATCAGCAGCCACAACTACAGAATTTCTGAAATCAGAGAAGAAGCTGATTATGCTGCCATTCAGAAAAGTATACTCTCCAAGGGGCTCTTGTGCCACAAGCTGAAGTGAAGATAGCAAATCATCTAGAGACGAATATTCTGTCGAATCCTGATCATCCTCATCAGTTGGGAGAGACACATCTGATTCATTATCAGGAAAAACATCAAAGTCTCCATCTGCCTTTGGAGATCGGTCACTAGAACACTTCCTTATAGAAGGTGACGCAGTGAGTTGACTAGCAGCCCGACGAATACAGTCACCGATTTTAAACGATGACTTTGTGGTATTTGAAACTTTTGCAACAGAAATTGTTTTTCTCCCATCTTGCATTTCGGAGTCATCGGCGTAGGGATCAATAGCGCTCTTGCTCCTTTTCTTGGAATGTTCAGGTGAAACCAAATTATCTGGAGTCCAACCATCACCATTGGGAGAATCTGGACTCCCATTCATTAGGTCTGACATCCTTTTTTCCTTCTTTGTCGAATTCACAGTGTCCTTGAACTTATATTTACGCTTTTGACGGGTGCTGCCTTTTTTAACTACAGGAGTTGCATTCTCAGTATCTTCACACAAATCTTGTTCATTGTCAACAAAAAATGAATTGTCCGGGTCAACACCTCCACAATGTTGTATCTCTGGCAAGCAAGAGAAACCCTTAAAACGATTATAAGCAAGCAGCTGAGCCTTAGCAGTCACAAGCTCCAAACGATCAAAGCCAGCCGTAGGAAACTCGGATAGTGTTTTCACATATTCTATAAGATTCAAAGGTGAAAATGAGTCAGCATTTAGAGACTCATCAACCCCATGTGTGATACTTATTTCTTGTTGAACCCCGGTGTTCTCTACTGTCTGACTTTTAATCATGTCATAGGTGTCTTTAGGTATACAAGAACATGCTAGCCCATATTCGACTCGTCTTGAGACTTCATCCAAAGCACAATTAATGGCACTCTGGAATGATTCTGAACGATTCCTATGCTCTTCAATTGTGGAGAAATGTGCCCTAAAATGCTTTAGCTTAGATGCTTCATTCCATGCAAATGTTTTGTCCCCAAAATATGCGACGAAATAGCAATCTTTTTTATAATGCTTCTTTGCCCTCTCAGATGCATCTGACGGATCAAATATCTGCCCAGGCCACCATGGGTGACTTCTCACTTTGCCCCAAACCATATCAGAGAGAGAAAACTCGCCTTCTTCTTTTTCTTTTGGCAGCAAATATCGTGCCTGATGAACTATTTCTGAACTACCAGGCTTCACAAGTGCATGTTTTCCGGCTTTTCTATCTCTTAGTTTTCTCTTCCCAACTTCATTAACTTCAATTTTCTGACCACCATTTGACTCCTCGTTGACTTTTTCCTTTCCATCGCGCAACGGTGCATGGCTCCCTTGGTCAGTAACTTGAGTGTCTTCTTCTACAATTGCATTAGCATCCAAGTTTTCCTCAGCCTCAATAGACACCGACGAACCTGCACCAACATAACTACAAGCATCACTATCTAGAAACTAAACAACATTCTCATATACTACAAGTAACCACTGGTTAAGCTGGAAAAACACCAATAAAATCAGCAGATATCTTCTTACCTTTAACCTCCGCAGTGTGATTCACTGTTTCGTCTTGTTCTGTCCCTTGTTGATCTTCACCATCTATTTGCATCCCCTCATGTACATCAGATTGTTGAGCATCCAAGGCAGAAACACCGCTCACATCGTTGTCATCTATCAATTGCTCCTTTGAGTTGCAGTTTTCAAGGCTAAAGCACTGTGCATTTTCTTCCCCCACAGAACTACCGGCTAAAGCATCATCATTGCTAGTATTTATTATCTTGTGATCTGCGGCCTCGGCAGCATCCACCATATTGAAGTCACCGATTGTTGTTTCGACAACTGTACTACCAACTACTGCTTCATCTCTCACTTCCCCTCCCAAAACAACGCTACCCAACTCAACTGCTGCCACATTCTCACTCCCGGCTTCTTCAAATTCTACAACCCTAGATTCCTCAACCGGATACTCGGTCCCACCACCTACCCCAACAGAATCACCACAAATCACTTCATTGTGACCCCCACATACCACAGACCCATCTAGGGTTTCATCACCAACTTTCACATCATGGGTCATAGTAGTTTCTGAAACATTTTCTGGTTCCTCCATGATACCTCTAAAACCTTATATCTAACAAAAATCAAAACTTCAAACATTCAATAAATACAATAAATCTCTATTTTTACTAAGAAATTCAAATTCAGTAAAACAAAAAAGACCCAGATGAAAAATAACAGCAAAGATTTATCAGAGACATTAAAAAATAGATTTTGAAGAAAACCCATTAAAGAAAACAGCAGAAAGATTGAATCATGAAATGGAAAAGAAGAGTGAGAAAGGGTGCATACCAAGGTTTTCGATTAGATCTCGGGGTGAAGTGAAAGAGGAGTTAATAAGGGTTTGGTTTTGGGGGGATTTTGATTTTGAAGAGAGAGAGAGAGAGAGAGAGAGAGAGAGAGAGAGAGAGACGAACGAATGTCACGATATATTCAGATTTCAGACAGACACGGTGCATTCATGTTCTCTTTTTGGGCTTTACATTATTTTTGTTCTTTGAAATTAAAACTGATTTTCCTTAAAAAAAAAATGAAAAGTGATTTGATCCATTTGGGTCATCTTTTCATATTTCTCTCTTCATTTATTTTCTTGATTATCAAAGTTTTTGAATGATTTTTTTTTTTTTTTTGGTGGTCGGGGTTTGAACCCTGGACCTTTCATATTTTTTGC
>Ga0228711_1006588_pt1 | contig 17174 bp, 5 predicted proteins | sample MedpolnodulmetaG_2_FD_177996 | JGI IMG/M metagenome (GOLD analysis project Ga0228711, IMG submission 177996) | Root nodule microbial communities from Medicago polymorpha collected in Santa Monica, California, United States - brown nodules | ecosystem: Host-associated > Plants > Roots > Nodule...
AATCTCTAAGAATAGTTCTTTGATTATGGATCCTGCACACTTGAACAAATTGTTTAGCATATCCAATTGATTATTTTTAATACCTTGTTATTGTCAAAACTCAATAGGTGACTTGTGAAACACCCTTATTCCAACAAAGAGTTCGAAGGGATGCACGGGTATTCAAGGATCCGAAGATTCAAGAAGCACGAAATTCAAGGGTTGCTTGAAGTTTGGGGGAGTGGTTTACATAGGAGTTGAAGAATTAAGTTTAATTTCAAGGAGCTCTTGTAAACACAATGTATTCAACATTTGTTACATAGTGGATGACCTTGGTGAAGGTGTACTTCATCAAGAAGAGTAAACGTAGCTCTAGCGAGGACGAGAAAGAGCGAACTACTATAAAAACATCGGTGTTATCTCTCTTTCCATATCCTCTTTACTTTTAGCTATTGCATGTGATTAATTGAATAATTGTTAGGATAATTGCTAGTGTTGATCTAAGTTCGTTGAATTAGATTCCATATAATTTGCTTAGATCAATTGATTGCAAAATCTATTCAATTCTTCAATTACACATGTATTGTGTTTTTTATTTGATAGCTTAGTAATTTTGTTCATATATGTTTGGTTTGAAATTGTATATTGTTTTGTACTTTGTTCAAGGAATATTAACATTTGATTGTATAATAAGATTTGAATCGTGGATCTCTCAATGCTAAGATTAAATCTTATATCACATATATTTGTCTTTTTGATTCATTGATTGTGGGCTTAAATATTGCACTCGTCCCTGCAAATATGGCCCGTTTAAGTTTTGGTCCTTGTAAAAAAAAAAATTTGTTTTTGGTCCCTGCAAAAATTTTTGTTTTTTAAAATAGTCCCTTCAGGGACTATTTTCAGAAACAAATTTTTTTGCAGGGACCTGTTTAAAAAACAAAATATTTTGCAGGGACCAAAAACTACAAAATGGGTCCAGTCATCATGTGCCACGTATGCAAATCATCACAAAAATGGGGTCAGAGACTATTTTAAAAAACAAAAATTTTTGCAGTGACCAAAAACAATTTTTTTTTACAGGGACTAAAACCAAAACGAGGCATATTTGCAGGGACTAAGATCATATTTTAGCCTTGATTGTGATTGTTCGAGCACGAATCCAATAGTCAATTTTGTTAAACATCGCTTTTATTAAAACTCCGGAAAATCTTTTAAAAAGCTATTCACCCCCCTCTAGCTTGGTAACCATCTAGCCATATAGATCAACATCAACTTTTGAAAAACGTTTATTGAGTTCTTCCTAAACATCAACATCATTTTCATGAAAAACGATAGTTTGGGAACTAGGTTAAGAAACAAAGTTAATCAACTATGAATGGATGAGGCGATTGCACATTTCCCGTGCATTGCGATTCAAGTCATCATGAGAAGGAATTGGAACATTAATAGTGATGAAAGCGAGCTTATTAATCACACCAATATCACGCTGCATAGAGTGACTACATGTGAGATAATTGAAACTAATTATGTCCGTTTTCTTATACATGAATGTAAAGGATTGAATATGTATCTTCTTGTTGAAGATGAGATGGTAATTGACGAGGAGGCGTGCTTCAGAACAAGAATCAGTGAAGAAATGATGAATTCTTGCAGAAAACACAATGAAAAAAATATACCAGAATCCAATGATCTTGCACAAAAAACAGTGATTGAGAGATTCACAATGATAAATCACGAATAAACAGAGAAAATCAAGAATTAAAAACACACTGCAACTGAGAAAGAATAATGAACAACGTTCTGCATCAATGGAGGATAAAAAACGAGGAAGAAGACACAACATAAAACGGTTAAAAAGACGGTTGGGATCATAACAACATTTCTCTCTATCTTTCTTTCTAGGGATAAGAAAGAAAATTAATACCATATTACGAGAAAATGAAATAATGATAAATTGATTGAATATTGAGAGTACAATGGCTATATTGACACAAGAGTGAGACTACACTACCTTACAATGCAAGGTATCACATAGAATTATAGCTAACTAGACTAACTAAATAAATTGCTTGTAGCCTAAGTAATCTGATTCTTCTCACTATCATCTTCATGATGCAATATCAACTTATGTTTAGCTTATTTGGTTCATGAATCTAGTTAAACAAGTTAATTGTTGAGTCGGACTTCGAACTATATTAGAGTTGACTTGGTTCTTTACCAACCATAAAACAACCCCCCCTAAAGAAAACCCTAAAACAACTTTGATTGATGCCGCTCGTGATTATGGATTGTACTTTCGGCACTCACGCGCCACTCAATTAAGAGAAATGCTAGAAACACTCTCTTTCTAGCACCCTCTCTAACAATCATTGTTCTATTGGGTGAAACACATGTGGGTCTCACCACTTTATGTGGAATCCATATTCAAGTGTGGCACCCATATAGATTTCATCCAATAAGACAGCGGATGTTTGAAAGAGTGTCGGAAAGAGAGTGTCTAAAACACTCCTTTCAATTAATAGCCATTCAAATTAATAAAAGTAGCACACACGTGTTTTCCTGTTAAAATGGGCTAGTACAGACATGTGAAGATGGGAGTATAGCACGATGGGAGAGAGAGAGAGACAATATAGCATTGGGCTAAATGATTTGAAATTAACAAGTACAATAGGAGTTGTAGATGTATATCAAATGAGATATGGTGGCACCAAACAGTCCAAGTCCAACCTTATAGTGTAGAAGTGATTGCATGCAGTAACTACCATTCTTTGTAGATAATTGAAGAATATCAGATCAATTTAATTGTCGTCAGATATTTTAACTATTAACGTTGAATGGAGGAAAGTTACACCAGAAGTAGATGTTCTAGATGTAGCATCGTGCGAGCTGATAGCCTGAAATTAACAGAATCATTGAAGTCACTCAGATTATTTAGATGCGGATTAATATCAAATTATACTTATTGGACAATTCATAAGATCTGATGGGATTTTTGTTTATTTACTAGTATTTGGTAAGATATAGTTTCGAGTTTACGGCTTATGTCTTATAAACTCATTTAATTGAAAAAATTTGTTTGATCACTGTTACTTTCTCACAAGTTTATAGCTTATATTTTTATTAACTTGTAGCATTTTTTATAAGCTAATCCAAGCAGTTTATAAGTTTTCATTATTTATCTCAGTTTGATCATTGTTATCTTAATTGAAAAAATTTAAATATTCATTAAATATATCACTTTTATGTCATTTCATATATATAAGTTAGTTCAACCGTTAATTTTATCAAACACTACAAATTCAATCAATTAATTTATCCGCTATCATCTATTATCGTTTTTTTACCCAAACGTAGCCCTAACTAAAAGCACTTATTGGACAAAAAATTGTCCTAAATATAATAAATTCATTCTCAAATTACAAAGATAAATTTAATGCTTTTTTTTCTCCCAAATAAACTCTTATACCACTAAGTGTCTTAGAACGTGAAAAGTCAAGATTAACTAAATGCTTCCTCCGCCTCAAATTATACGTTGTTTTAGTTATTTCGCATAGATTAAAAAATGTAATTAATGCTGTATGAGAAAAGAAAATTATAAGTAACTTTACAAAATTATCCTTCATTTATGATATAGAGAAGAGAAATTTAAAGAATTGAAAAAAGAGACCATGTTTGGATTGAGCTTATGAAAAATAACTTATATAAATTAATAAGTTTTTTTTTTAATTTATAAGCTCTCATCAACGAAAATTGTATCTTTGTAAACTGTTTTTTCATAAAATACCTTAACAAATTTATAAATAATACATAAAAACTTATTTATTTGTATACGCTGTTTTATATAAGCTCTAAAATAAGTTAATCTAAACAGACCTTAAATAATATAGGAATTAATAGGAAAAAACATGTGATAGGACGAAGGTAGTAGAAGCTATTATGTGAACGAAAGAACATAAAACATGTGATAATTGTACAGAAAATGGTTGGTGGTGTTTTCCGTTTTAAAATTTAAAATATATTTACAACACTATCCTTTATCTAAAATTGGTTTTTTTTTTTTTTGGTTTAAAAAAAAATATTGGTTTTAAATAGTAAATGATTGGTTTTACTCAAAAGCAAGTGAATGTAGGTTGTTAATTTACTATTTAATGTTTTTTTAAAATAATAGTCTTTCATGTTGCAAGACTTTAAGTTAGTAATTAAATCTGATGATTGATATATATATATAGTTCTCGTTTGTTATGATAGATAATTTACTCTTTAATGGTTTTTTAAAGAATACTCCATAATATTTTTAGATGGGTGTAAATTGATAATATATATATATGACTCAAAATCACCTCTCCAAATTGTTTTTGCTTTTTTTCTAACTGAATAAATGATTTTCACATATTTTCAGTCTTTTCTCGTTTGTTTTTAAGATTTCGATGTCTCTGCACGACTCTGTTTCTTTTGATTTCTCGTATTTGTGCAATGTATTTTTGATTTTCTGTCTTAGTACGGTATTTATTTGATTCAGGTTGAAAGATTAACTTTGAGCAAGTGCATATCCAATCAATGACATTGACATCGTCAATGTTGCAGATTCGGAGACAACAGTATTCTGAAAACCTGAATATGTAACACCCTAAACTCTAAAAGCGATAAATTACGCTAATGATACGGCATATCAAGAATCTAGATGTCACTTCTTCAATAAATCACCAAGCATGCATAGATAATAGTTTTCTCAAAATATCGCAGTGGAATAAGAACATCATCACAACTGTGTTTAATAAAACATCTCCAAGTAGTCATGTCTCAAAATCATACTACATCACCAAATATAAAATCTCATCTCAACAACTGAGTCATAAAAACAACAAATAGTCATAAGACTCTAAACATAAAGACATCATAATCAGAGCCGACACACCAGACCCCGAAAAAGCAGCAAACGAGGTAACTCCAAGCTATCATCAAGAAACTCACCAAAGAAAGCAATCTATTCATGCACACTGTTTACCCATCCATACGGATAAGGAAGGAGGTCAACCAAACGACCACTGGTGTAACGCCCTATTTATTTATCTGATTATTTTGGCTGAGTTTAGAGTCTTTTATATAATTTATGTTGATAAGTGGCATGTTGTATGTATTAATATTTTATTATTTAGTAGGATGGGATGGAAATTAAAATAATAAGACTTGTAGAGGGGCTGAATTAGAATTAATTAGAACTAGGTGGTGTTAATTAGAAAATGTGTTGAGATATAAAGAAAAACAAGAGCCAGACAAAATTAGGTTTTACAAAAAGTCTTTGGGAGAAAGAGGAGAAGAGAACCAAGAGAAAGGAGAACTTGTAGAGTCTTGCAATCACCAATCTAAGGTAAGGGTGGGACTAACATTCTCTAATCTTAGGTTATGTAACTCTGAAACTGAATTTAACATGTAGTTTTGTTGTTGTTCTTGTGAATTTGAGGATTAGGGTTTGAAATTAGAATTGGTCGTAGAACATGTAGAAATTGGTTGTTAATAAGTGTAGAAAGTCCATAGAATTGTGTATAATAGATGTTCAAATTGTAGGATGATCACAAGTTGAGTTCCCTATCAAATTTGGGATTGGGTTGGATGAAAATTGGGTTTTTGGGGTGAAAAATCGCACTTCCCGACAGAAACCTGTCACAATTCGCCACGGCGAGCTACAACGTGACAGAGAGCAGTGTTTGCTCGCCATCCACTCACCACGGTGAACCATAGTGTAACAGAGAGCAGTGTTTGCTCGCTTGTAGCTCGCCACGGCGCGTAACCTAGCTCGCCACTGCGAGTAAGTCTGCCCGCGAGGCAAGTTGTTCAGTAGCAGTGCACCTTTTTCATGTTCTTGCGTTGTTTCCACGTGTTTCTGTTTTGGATTAGCCTTTGGTGTGTACTTGAAGGTTTTAGGTGATACTGTCAGTTTCAAAAGGCTTTGTTTGCCATGAATTATTTGAGTTATGAATTGCTACATGAATGTACACATTGATGAATTGCTATGTGAATGCATATGTTAATTGATATGATGATTATATGATGTTGCAATTAAATGATGAATATTATGGAATTATAATGTGGAGTCGTTGTTGCTGTTGTTGTTTTCGTTGTCATTGATGTCGTCAAGTCATTGAAGTTGTACGTTGTTGTTGAATAAGTTGTTGAGTCCATGCATACTCATATAAAGTTGGGGGCTCATACCCTGTTGAATGTTAATCATTCATACTACGTTGACTTGAGAGCCTATGCTCTACACGTTGATTTAAGAGTTGATGCTCTACACGTTGATTTTACGAGTCATTGCTCTACACGTTGAATTGAGAGCCTATGCTCTAACACGTTGATTGGTACCACATGCATACTGCATAGTCAAGTTGTTGTTGCGTCATTGCATTGTCGTCGTCGTCAGGTTGTTGAGTCGTTGTCGTTGTTTTAATGCCAAATAGAAATAATTGAACAATATGTGAAGTAATTATCATTGCTTAGTTAAAGTCGTTTATGTTGTTAAATTCCATTGATGAATTATATGCTTATTATTATTGAATGTGAAATCTCACCCCTTCTGTTTTAATGTTGCCTCTACGTGGGTAACGTGCAGATAACCAGGATTAGCTGCTGATGTGAGTTGACACTCTCGTGCGTCGTCTTAGGGTCACTCTGATACGTAACGGGATGGGGATATTTGTTATGTTTTCCACTGTTGCGTATTATTTTTGAACTATGTTGTTGAACCCTTTGAATTGAGATTTCATTAGAATTGTTTATCTTGAGGCCGTAGTGCCAAAGTTGTTGAACAATGAACTAAATTTTCCGCTGCGATGTTTTGTAAAAGTGGTTTTAATAAATAGTAATTTTACTCTATTTATACTTGAAATGTAGGGTGACATTCCGTTTTACGTTGAATACTCTGATTTAAGTGTATTATTTACATTGTTGGGAAAACGGGGTGTTACAACTGGGGTTAGTTCATAATTCATAATTAAACATAACCAATTGAAAATAATCGACACAATCAGAATTCATATGATTAATAAATTCAGTCTCATATAATTCCCCAAGTATACAAATATCTCAAGTAATGCATAAAAATCACCTTATCCAGATATTCACAACGGTCACCAAATTTCACCAATGCATGTATTCACCAATTCACATAATCAAGTATGATTAGACTCACCGAATAATAATGTATGTAATGCTCTGGACTCTTCTAGATGCATGTGGTACCATGGGATTCCGGAGATAATTTTACCATTATGAATCCACCGACATAATAACCACCCCACATTCATGTCCTGCAGAAGCTATGTAATAATCACCCCGCATTTACATACTTCAAGATCACCTCATATGACTATGAATGCATGGACTTCAAGTAAGGACTTGACAATGCATAATTCACCATCATAGACATGAACATAATAACCACCCCACATTTATGTTATTCACCAACAATTGCATTATCAAATACTTACATCCATACAATCAACAACTCATCATCAAATCATCTATTCATAATCACCATAAGAATCAACATCATCAACAAAATTCAACACCTCAAAGAAACAATAAGGTTTCAAATTCACCTTAATATTTAATTATATTGTCATACTAACATGAATTCAAAGTCTCCTACGATTTATCCGACCATAAAATATTAGTTTGACAAAGTTCGTCCAAGTTTTTGAAAACTAGCATTTTTCGACAAATTCCCCAAACCAAAGAAAACGAATTCAAACACCTCAACCGAGTATACACATCAATCACATATGAGTGCAGTAGTATATACATATACGTTTCATAGGCTAATTCCGACAAATAACAAAATTAATCTAAGTTCGTATCGTTTTATCATGTTGCAAAACCAATTTATTTTCAAAACAAAACCAAGTTATATACATCATGTAATAGGTTATATACTCTTAAACATCCTAATTAAACACCTAGTACTCAAGTTTTAATGTTTGGGACCAATCCATAGCTTTTGGGTTCACTTAGAAATAGTTATCCTGAATTTTCGTAAAATTGCACCAAGACCTACTTGGAGTATTTTCATCATAACTCAAATTATAAAAATCATTTTTAAGCCAGACCAAATCCATTAGAAAGCTAACAACTATATATAAAACTTTCATGTTTACACTAAAAGCCAATTCAAAACAGAAAAGGGTGAAAAAAGCTAAAAAAATGCAAAAATCACAGTTTTGACAGCACGCATGGTCGTGCCTACAGGACGCACGATCATACAGCTCAATGTCGAGCCACACGCACGGTCCGTGCTTGTAGGGCGCACGGTCGTCCTCGTCTGACAAAACAGATTTTCTGAGTTTTCCGTTTTCACCATTTCTCGCATAAAATTCAAACTGTTAATTGGATTCTGAATGTGTTTTCGCCCATGCGCTCCTTACACATAGCTCTATCACATTCTACAGAAAAATTCATGTTTATCGCATCCTAAAACAGATTACTCAAAATCACTTATACTCACTTATCTTTCAAAATCACTTAAACTAACTTTTCATATAAAAACCCAAGTTTCTTCCCAAAACTTAAAACCAAAAACAGAAGTTCATCTAACCTATTTCAACACAACATCAACAATTCACCTCAAATCATCAAGAATCACCATTAATGACCCATTTTCTTCAAAACTCATTAAATCAACAACAACTTAAGCATAACTTCACAATTAGCAATACCCAAGGTATAAATCATCATCAACAACTCAACATAACATCAATCAAAGCATAATCTCATAATTTTATCAACAATCAATAACAACAACTTCATTTTTACCAATTTAAGCAAAAATCACCTAAACAACTTATCAACAACAACAACCATGAGTTTTAAGCACATACTCCATCAATTTTATGAAGTTTATCATACCCTTAAATTCACATGAATTAAGAGCACGAATTTCATCATTCAAAAACACAAAAAGTCAATTATCACAAAAACACTTAAACCCATAACTGAAATTAAGAGATTATAGCTTAATTAGAGAAAATAGACTACCCCCTTACCTCTATTCTTCAAGAATCCAATTCCTTGCTTCAATTTACCTCCTAGCCACCAACCCCAAGCTTTCTCTCTATTTCTTCTTTGCTCTTAAAGATCCCCTTTCTCTCTCTACCACTATCTCAAAATGTTTTGTAAAAGTGTGTGAATGAAGGTAATGACCTAATTTCAGATAAGACTGGTGTTTATATAGTCACTACACAAACAGGCTCAAACTTTATTGTCTTAATGAGCTCAATATTCTTACCAACTAATTCACCGAGTTACTACACACTTAAACCAAAAGACTATTTTACCCTTGCTCACCAAATGACCAAAATACCCCTGAGTCCAAAATGACTAAAATACCCTTCTTAAGCCAAAATCCACTAACCCCAAATAAAATACACACATAGGCAAACAATCACATACAAGCACATATAAACACACATAATAAAGAATAAAAATAATTCTAGCGAAAATCGGGCTGTTACAAAATACAGTCAATGTTGTTGTTTTATGCTAATAACATGGATACTATGAGTTTGTTCACAGATTCATGCTTTTTGTTTTTAGCGATTATTGGATTTGTATGGTATCGATGGGAAAACGCTACGGTGGGAGACCTCTTAAGGTCTCCTATTGTAGGAGACTTGAATTTTTTTTTGTTTTTTTGTAGAATAGATATCAACCGTTAGATTAACTAAGAAGATTTTGAATGGCTACGATTTGCAGGTTACTTGACCCACTAAGATTCTATTTTTCAAACATATATATTGATTTTAAAATTTGCAATTGATTTTGAAATTGCATTTAACAAAGGGTTTTTTGGCAATGTTGGAAAGAAATCCCAGTATGCTCATACGCCTTTGAGTAATTCTGATTTAGTTTTAATGATAAAATTATATAACTATAAATAAAAATAATATTAGTAATTACATATTATGGTATTTTTTAAAGAATTATGGTATTTTTAAATAGGGTTAAATATACTTGTTATCCCTATAAATACATCAACTTTATATTTTAGTTCCTCTAAAAGTATTTGTCAATTTTTAGTCCATATAAAATTTTCAATCATCAAATTTGGTCTGTATTTTTAAGTAAATTCATGTGTAATATTTCTATTTTTTAACGAAATTGTGTAGAGTATTGTTGTAAATATCTTCCAAAATAATATATATTTCAAACAAAACATAATTTAAGCATGCATTTAACCACCAAAAAAAGTAAAAATTCATGTTTAACTCGTGTATAGACCAACTGAGATCGTAGTCAATAAAACAGTCCTTGTGGCATTGCCACATCATTATCCGTTAGAACCACTTGACGGGGAAGAAAAAAAATGTAGACGGAAAATTTTATAAGAACCAAATTTGATGAAATTATTTAGAAGGGTCATAAAGAAAAGTTGTGATATTATATTTAAGGGGCCGAATTGTGGCTAGAACTAAAAGTTATGATAATCTTATTAAGAGTAACTTTCGTTTCATGAAAATCTTCTTAAGAACTAAGATTATTATCGATGATAATCTTATTAAGACTAACTTCCGTTCTATGAGAATCTTTTTAAGAACTAAGATTCTTACCTATGATAATCTTATTTGAAGTAGATAAAATAGTCACAAGGAAGGGGGGTTTGAATTGTGACCCTTTAAAAATTATCATGTAACTTAAAAGTGATTCTCAAGTCGTTTACTTGGAATAGTTAAATTAGTATTCTAACTTCAGAACGTTCTGAAGTTCATACGCAAAAATTGCTTAATAAAATAAATGTGCAGGTGTGTGTTGTGTATACTGAAATTAAAGAATATAAAGAAGAGAGAAAAAACACATAGAGATTTATAGTGGTTCATCCAATGTGGGCTAGTCCACTCCTCACAATCTTGTAAGAGTTTCCACTATGATGCTTGAGATAACTTCTCAAATCCTGCACCTTACAATCTTTGTTCACCTGAACAATTTCAACAACTGTATTCTCTAAGCCTCGACAAGCTTGCACCTTCTTGCTAAGTTACCCACTTAGACTTTTACAACCTTTACTCAAACTAACACTTTAGTACCCCTAAAGCTAGATGAGACTTTGATTACAATTTGTATGGAGTTTGAATGTTTGAGAAACAAACAATATGTGAATGGAAGGAAAAGTTATCTTTAAAGAGATAACAGAAGGAATTGATTTACACTACAAGAAGATATAAAAATCTCAGTGATGATCAATTCAAATGCAAGAGCTTCAAACACGTTTAAAATGTTTTCTTCTATGCTTTGCAATGGTGCAAGTAATGATGAGCCTTTGATCTCTTTTTACAGAGTTTTTGGGATCATATAGCCATTGTAGGGTGTCCAATGGTTTTATGCCATGTGTCCTGGGCCCCACAAACTTTTACTTGAAATTATGGGTGAACATTCTGAACTTCAAAATGTTGTTGTGTTCTTGAGAGAAACCCAGAATATTGTTGTGTTCTTAATGATTTTCATCTGGGTTCATCATGTATGAATGAACACATGAGTTTATGGGCTTATCATATGCGTTTCATATGATTTTCTGGGCAATATCCATAGGTAGTGCCTTTTCCACATACATCAGAATGTTGCTTGGATAATGCATTCCCATATTTGCCTTGGAAACTATGCAGGACAGATAAAGTGGATTCTGCATCGTCATGTCCATGCTTTGAGGGATTGTGTGGTCAATGTATAGTACCAAATCCCAAATGTGTCTAACACTGATTGAGTGAGACAAGATTTCCTTTTTGATTTGGGTTTTTGCTTTTCACCTACTGTACTGTTCATAAAGTAAGCATGTGCAGAGCTGAACATTCTGATCATTAGAAGGTTCCTTTTGTTTCACTTAGGATGATTTGTAAGACTACCATTTGATGTAATCAAATCCTAATAGTGAAACAACACTGAATAGCAGTGATTAAAACATCTTGGATGATATTCCCTTTTGGAATAATCCTTGCACTTCAATGTTCATAACTCCATACACTAACTTACACTCTTATGAGAATCAACACAATACATCGAGACTTGATTACTTTTAGATTGGTTGTGCATTACAATTATAACACCCTAAACTCTAAAAGCGATAAATTACACTAATGATATGACATATCAAGAATCTTGTTGTTACTTCTTTAATAAGTCACCAAGCATGCATAAATAACAATTTTCTCACATCATTGCAGCAGAACAAACCATCATCACAATTGTGTTTAATAATACATCTCCAAATAGCCATGTCGCCAAAATCATACTACATCATCAAATATAAAGTCTCATCTCAACAACTTAGTCACAAAACAATGAACAGTCATAAGACTTCAAACATAAAAGACGTCCTAATCAGAGCCGACACACTAGACTCCGAAAAACAACGATAAACGAGGAAGTCCAAGTGTTCCTCAAGCAACTTACCAAAGCAACAAACTAGTCCTGCACACCGTCTACCCATCCATACGGATATGGAAGGCGGTCAACCAAACAACCACTGGGGGTTAGTCCACAATCCACAATTAAATTTTAATCAAACATAAGCATTCAAGGATTTCATGCATAACACATATACATACCCAACCCTCCTAAAATACTAACATGTCATGAATACTATCCCCCATTTCATACACATCATGCTATCACAATTCTATCATAGCACATTAAGCATATTCATCCTTTAATCACATCATCAACAAAGCTCATCACTTAACAACATCAATCATGAAAATCATATAAACTCTTGCCTAATCAACTCAACAAATACAATTCATCATTTCAAAATGTAGGTAAAGGAATCATCATTATCAAAGGAATCATCATTTCAAGTAAGGACTCGACAATGCATAATTCACCGCCATAAACTTTAACATAATAGCCACCCTGTATTTATGTTATTCACCAACAATTAAATTATCAATACTCACATACATACAATCAACAAGTCATCATCTCTTCATAAACACCATAAGAATTAACATCAACATCATTAACAACATTCAACACCTCAAAGAAACAATAAGGTTTTAAATTCACCTTTCACATAAAGACGGACATTTAGCCACAACATGATATTCATCAATTTTAAACACCCAATACTTAATATTTCATTCACATTAAATCATACTAACATGAATTCAAAGTCTCCTACGAGTTATCCGACCATAAAACATTAGTTTGACAAAGTTCATCTAAGTTTATGAAAACAAGCATTTTCCGACTAATTTCTCAAAATCAAAGTAAACGACAATGCATAATTCACCGTCATAAACTTTAACATAATAGCCACCCTGTATTTATGTTATTCACCAACAATTAAATTATCAATACTCACATACATACAATCAACAAGTCATCAACAAGTCATCATCTCTTCATAAACACCATAAGAATTAACATCAACATCATTAACAACATTCAACACCTCAAAGAAACAATAAGGTTTTAAATTCACCTTTCACATAAAGACGGACATTTAGCCACAACATGATATTCATTAATTTTAAACACCCAATACTTAATATTTCATTCACATTAAATTATACTAACATGAATTCAAAGTCTCCTACGAGTTATCCGACCATAAAACATTAGTTTGACAAAGTTCATCTAAGTTTATGAAAACAAGCATTTTCCGACTAATTTCTCAAAATCAAAGTAAACGAATTCAAACGCCTCAACCAAGTATACACACAAATCACATATAAATGCAGTAGTGTGTACACATACGTTTCATAGGCCAAAGCCGACAAATACCCAAATTCCCTAATTTCATATCGTTTTTTTCATTTTCCAAGTTATTCGACAAAACAACTCAGAACAAGTTAAACACCTCAACCAAGCACACATACTACTCACACATGATCATAGTAGCATATGCATATAGGCATCATAGGCCAATTCACATCAATCCCAAAATTTCCCAAAGTTCGTATTGTTTTGCCGTTTTTCAAAGAATTCAAGTTTTCAAAGAAAAACCAAGTTAAAGTTCATGATTCCCATCCAAAACATTTTTATTAATCATAACAATGGTAGACAACCCAAGTCCTACCCTTTTTTCTTGTGAAAACGAGTTTTTGGAAATTTCATGTTCTTGAACCATTTTCAAAATGTTTATGATACGATTCACAAAACCAAGTTCAATCTAACTCAATTGATGTTTCTAATGGTTTAGAAGATTTAAATACATTGAATTACATCAAGAGAATCAGTTTGGAAGACCCGGTACACCCAAAACAAGGGTGTTGTCACTGAGCAACTCGCTCTAAGCGAGATTCTCGCTTTGAGCGTGTTTTCTCCAGAGCAGTTCCCCTGTTCTGGTTGAACTCCTATGGGAATGCACAACTTTTCACCCAAAACCCCCAATTTTGATCACTTCAACCCCAAATTCGACCCCAAAGCTTATACACTTGATTACAAACATAAAAGGGCATTCAAAACAACAACAAACATCATATTATAATACCAATTCATCTCAAAATCATCATCTAGTTCATTTTCACCAAAAATCACTATTCTTCTCATTTTTCATTCAAACTTCAAAAAAACCACACCAATTCAAACCCCATCAACACATAAACATAAACCAACGTTAATGAAGTGAAATCAAACATGTTTCAACAACAATCATACACCAATTCATGAATTTCACTCAAATAGTCAAAAATCATGAAAACAACTCAACAACAACATTAACTATGAAGTTTAAGCCATCGACACAACAATCTCATGAAGTTTATCATACCCACAGTTTCACATGAAATAGGAGCACAAATTTTATCATTTAAAATCACAAAAAATTATAATTATAACAAAAGCACTTAAACCCACAAGTAAAAAAAGTGATTATAGCTTAATTAGTGAAAAGAGACTATCCCCCTTACCTCTATTCCTTAAGAATCCAATTCCTAACTTCAATTTAGCTCATGGCCACCAGCCCCAAGCTTTCTCTCTCTAGTTCTTCTTTGCTCTTCAAGATCCCCTTTCTCTCTCTACCTCTATCTTAAAATGTTTTGTGAAAACGAGTGAATGATGGGAATGACCTAATTTCTCATAAGACTAGTGTTTATATAGTCATTACACAAATGATCTCAATCTCTAGTTTTCTTAATGGTCTCAATATTCTTACCAACTAATTCACCGAGTTACTACACACTTAAACCGTTAAAATAACGAATAGTTACCGTCCCAAAATAATTACCTCATCTCACTAGTAACTTAGTAAAAATAATTATTCCCACTTAAAACACTAAAAATAATTCTCGTAACCAAAAGACTATTTTTACCCTTGCTCACCAAATGACCAAAATACCCCTTATTCTAAAATGACTACAATACCCTTCTTAAACCAAAATCTACTAATTCCGAATAAAGTATACATAGAGGCAATTAATCATAATAAATAATTAAAATAATTCTAGCAAAAATCGGGTTGTTACAACAATCACTCATATTCGTAACGTGCAATCAAATTAAAAGCAGCCAAACCTCCATGACATCGATCCTAGTGGAAATGAATTTAGATGTGCGCTTTCAAAGACTAACAATCATTCTATGAGAATCTTTCAAAGAATAAATTCCGTTTTATGAAAATCTTTCAAAGACTAACTTCTGTTCTATGGGAATCTTCTAAACAATAACTTCCGTTCTATAAGAATCATTTAAAGGCTAACTTCTGTTCTATGAGAATCTTCTAAAAACTAACCTCTCGTTCTTTGAGAATCTTTCAAAGACTAACTATCATTATATGATAATCTTTCAAAGAACAACTTCCGTTTTATGAAAATCTTTCAAAGATTAACTTCCGTTCTATGAGAATTTTCTAAAGACTAACTTCAGTTCTATAAGAATCATTCAAAGGCTGATTTCCGTTCTATTAGAATCTTCTAAAGACTAACCTCTTGTTTTATGAAAATCTTTCAAAGACTAACTATCATTCATGAGAACCTTTCAAAGAATAACTTCCGTTTTATGAAAATCTTTCAAAGACTAACTTCCGTTCTATGAGAATCTTCTAAAGACCAAATATCGTTCTATAAGAATCATTCAAAGGCTAACTTCCATTCTATGAAAGTTTTCTAAAAACTAACCTCTCGTTCTATGAGAATCTTTCAAAGACTAACTATCATTCTATGGGAATATTTCAAAGTATAACTTCCGTTTTATGAAAATCTTTCAAAGACTAACTTCCATTCTATGAGAATTTTCTAAAGACTAACTTCTGTTCTATAAGAATCATTGAAAGACTAACTTCCGTTCTATGAGAATCTTCTAAAGACTAACCTCTCGTTTTATGAGAATCTATCAAAGACTGACTATCATTCATGAGAATCTTCTAAAGATTAACTTTTAGTCTATGAAATTTTTTCAAAGACTAACTTCCATTCTATGAGAATCTTCTAAAGATTAACTTTTATCCTGTGAAATGTTTTGAAAGACTAACTTCCGTTTTCCGAGAATCTTCCAAAGACATACTATCATTATATGAGAATTTCCCAAGGACCGAAATGTTCGCACAATTTTTTTTAATTAAAATTAATGTAATTTACAATTAAAATTTAGTTGTAGAAGTTAATAAAAAAAAATTACCAAAAAATTTGTGTTTAGTTATTGCTTTCCATATGTTATTCTATCATAATAATTTGTCAAAATTGATGGTGTTAAGTGATCTGTCATTCTGGCTGCCATCATTTATTGCTTCAACATAATCTGGCACTGCAGAAACCAAAGTAGGTTTAATGATAAAAGGATCAAGGTTGCCTCAACTATCAATCTTATTATTACAGGAACATCCCTTTCAGGTAACAGCTCTACGCTAGCAGCTAGTTCTTCTATTGTTGAATTTGTTATTCTCAAAAACTTTGATGTAAAGATCAATCCTCCAAAATCTTATAACATCAAAGAAGTCATTTGGTCTCCCCCAATCTTTAACTGGGTTAAGTGTAACACTGACGGGGCAGCTCAGGGTAATCCGGGTTCGGCAGCTTGTGGAAGAATTTTTAGAAACTCAGATGCTGATTTTTTAGGGGCTTTCTCCGTTAATTTGGGAGTCTCTACTACTCTTCATTCTGAACTTATAGCAGCTATGTTAGCAATTGAAATTGCCCATGTTAAGAATTGGCACAACCTATGGTTGGAAACGGATTCCATGCTTGTTTTCTTGGCGTTCAAATCTTCTAAAATTGTGC
>Ga0228711_1006589_pt1 | contig 17171 bp, 10 predicted proteins | sample MedpolnodulmetaG_2_FD_177996 | JGI IMG/M metagenome (GOLD analysis project Ga0228711, IMG submission 177996) | Root nodule microbial communities from Medicago polymorpha collected in Santa Monica, California, United States - brown nodules | ecosystem: Host-associated > Plants > Roots > Nodule...
GCAACTTGTAATTTGAGATTACATTTTAGTGGAACTCTCCTTGGAAGTGCAAGGAGGACAGGACTACTTCCGATTTGTGGAAGGAACCTGTATAATTGCTTGTGTTCTTTCTTCTTCTGTTCTTTACTTTATCCGCTGCACATAGACTCTGAACTCACTCAGACTCTGAACTACTTCAGACTCTGAACCTGAGGACAGTTATCTAGAACGTAAAAGAAGAAGTTTTCAAAAACACAATTCAACCCCCCCTTCTTGTGGTTTTTCTCACCTTCATTACTCACCATCACCCTCTCCTTCTCCTCATCATCAATCACATGCTCCTTCCACTCACCATAAATCACATGCTCCCTCCTCTCACCACCATTCTCCTGCTCATTCTCCCACCCCTCACCACCATCACTCACCATCACCCACCATCACCCTCTCCCTCTCGTCTACATAAATCTCATGCTCCTTCTCCTCACCATCACTCGCCATCACCTACTCCCTCTCCCCACCACCAATCACCTGCTCCCTCTCCTCTCCATTGATATCCTGCTATAAAGTCTTTAGAATTTAAACTATCAATTTTAACAAAAAAAAAAGAGCTTAAATAATCAATAGTAATGAGTCACATTCTATGTAATTGATAGTTCTTGTAATAATTCAATATTGAAATAAAGATGTTTATTGCGTTTATTTAATTGTTTTATTGTAACATTATGTTTATCCTTTTTAATCATGAAAATTGTCACATTTCTCGATAGAAAAAGCTAAAGATATTTTGTGCCCATAAATACATGTCAAGTTGCATAGGTAGAGTATATATGTGAGTGTGTGTGTGTGTGTGTGTATATATATATAAAGAGGGTGTATTAAGTGAGAGGAGTGTTTATTGTGAGAGATGAGAAGACTGATTATCAACCATCTGATTGAGATAAACGGTTGAGATTATATTGGTCACTAAAACAATGCATGTATTTGATAGTTGCTTGTTTCGAGATTTGATTCAGAAAGTCCAATGTTTCTTCTTCCTTTCAAACCCAACATCAATGATGAAAAGGAAAAACACCGTCATAATTTTTTATTTATTTCATGAACGCGTGTTTTCTCGTTAGTGCTAAAATTGTTGAAGCTGAGTCTTTGTAAAAGCAAACAAACCCATTTACTCTTTTCGTTATTTTTTGTTTGTCAAATCATAACTGTTAGCTACACCTATCAAAAATCCAAAATTAAGATAAAAAATCTAGCCTACAAAATAAGGTTGAAGAAAAGGGGTCTTACAACCAAAACTATAAATAGGATCAATTTGATTTAAAATTTCATGTTTCCCAATTTGGAATTGAAGAAGAAAAAATGGGTCTCAGTTGAGAAAACCAAAATATGAATGGGTTTTGAGTCGTGTGAATTTGATAAAAATCCATGGTTGTTGATCTGAGTTGAAGAAACAAGGGGAAAAGATGAAAAGCCTTTGACAAATTAGATATCTGAAAGCTGTAATTTGCCATTAAGAATGGGAAGGATAATTAATCATAAATCAATTTCATTACTCAAACATTCCAGAATTAGCCATTAAATATTAATTACTGTGTTTGGTGATGATGTATCTTCAAAACTGGAATGAGAATGTGGGATAATGCGAAGGAGGGAGACGAAAGTTGAGGATATAGTATTGCAGTGTGACTAAATCTGCAATGACTAATTAAATGCCAACCATTGATGTAGATCCAATGGTTATTAATGATTCCTCTTATCTCTCATAGTAAATAGTCTCACTTGATATGTCCTCACTCTCTCTCTATCTCTCTCTCTCTCTCTCTCTCTATATATATATATATATATATATATATATATATATAGAGAGAGAGAGAGAGAGAGAGAGAGAGACATAGAGTGCGTATAACCAGGAGATGTTGCACAGTCTGAGATTGATGCTCGATGATTGTAGTTTTTATATGAGCGAGAATTTTCTTCATAGAGTATGTGATACGGATGGGATCTACTCAATTAGTTTGAGGTACACAGTTCTATCAATTGTTTTCGACATGGAGAGAGCACGCATGAGGTAGTCTGACTTCTTGCTAAGTTTTAGAAATGTTGGGCCCCCTTCAAAGTAACTACTCCTCCCCTGTCCCATAATAAATGACCCATTTGTAAAAAATAAAATTGTCTCAAATAAAATTGGAAAATATTCACTCAAACTTTGATGTTTGGGTCCAAATTTTCATAATTTTATCATTACATGTTGGCGTTTAAAAATTAATATTTAATTCATTACACGTTAAAAAATTATATTTTCAATAAACAAGTTTTGTATAATGTTATTAACATGTATCTAAACAACCATTCAAAAATTAAAAAGTTTAAGTATAATTAACAATTTTCTTTGAGCAAATAAGTAAAGAAATTATAAATTAAAAAATTTTTAATTTTAATTTAATATTTTTAGTTAAACATATTTTAAATTAATAGGTCCTAAATATGTCATTTTTAATGCGAACTTCAAAATTATTTAACCCTTAAAACAATGACAAACCATCAATTTGTTATATATAAATCTAGGATATGGATTAAAATTGGGTGATTTTAAAGTAGGAGGAACTAATTCCATGAGAGAGAGACATACAGATAAAATAGGGGGCCAAAACAGTAATTAAGCCTACCAAATAAAAATTATTTTGTTATTGAATCTAAAAACCGGATAAAAATTCAAAGAGCTTCTAATGATCATACGACCATCCAATATTTTACAAACTATTGTCAAAATATGGGCATTAACGTGTCCCACTTTTATCTTTTTTATTGCGCTTAAAAATAGTTCTATATAATCACATTTTATTATAATTTTTTGAACATATATCCTCCATTATAGTGCAAATTTTTCTCTTTATATGAATGGGATATTGTCACACACTTTTTAAGCATATTCATAACCGTTTATTTTTTTATTTTTTTTGTAAGTTCATAAGTGTTGCTATTTAAATTTGAGGATTAAACAATTTTTCATAAAATAATAATAATTTGAGGACTAAACAAATTTATATTTATAACACTCAAATTATAATTTTTTTTGATAAGCAAGGAGAATGGACAGACGTCAAGAGGCAACATCGACATCCCAACTAGATTGGCACCCCGAGAAATTTCCATCCTATGCCGCCAAACTCTAAAAATTTTATTAAAAAAGGGGGAAAAATAAATACAAAGGAGGGGGACTAGACCAAAACCCTCCAAAGAGATAACAGAAAGCAAGAAAGAAAAAAAAACCATAAAATAGATTATGGATATTTGTAGTTGGGTAAACCACATCTATCCCTAAAGAAATCACTCGTTAGGGAGAGAAGACAGCCAAACCGATCCTTGCACTGAATGATCCATGCTAGGTCCGCAAAAAAAAATCAGAATGAGACATATATAAATTTTTTAAAGCAATCTGAGTATCATAATTACCGATACCTCTAACATTCCAATGGAGGAAATTCATTGAGCAGTCTGATGATTATCACCCCGGGCACAGGTTTTAGGGGGCTGCTTAGCCAAGACTTGTTGCACTTTAATTTTCTGTTTCTGCTTCCGTGTAAGGACAGGTGTGAAGTCTTCAGCAGCTGACCTTGCATCATATTCACGAACTATGTCCCATAGATCTAGGTCATGTTGAATGTTCTTGTTGGGATGTACATGTTGTTGTAAAATTACAACCTCTTGAGCTTCTGGTATTGTCATGCTAGTGCTAGCTTCAAGAGACCTCTCTACAACAACCGGCGACGCCAAGGAAGGGCGTGACCCTGAGAGAGCTTCAACTTGCTTATCATACTCTTTTTCCCAAAGTTCCATATCATGTTGAACTCTATCGTTGTTGTGTTTCTCCGGAACGACAATGGATAAAGCGTTATTATGCTGAGAGCCAACCGTCGAGGCAGCCACCAAAGGATCAGGTACAGACAAAGGTGTGGCTTGAGGAGGTATTTGGACTACTGCCAAATCCAGAGGGATGGAAGTAGTAGTATTTTTGGGCGCAGCTGTTGTAGTACCATCTTCATCAATAAAAATATCAACATCATCGTCATCATCCTGTTCTTCGCCGTGTTCAACAGAAAAATGATTTTGATTAACCGGAAGTGTCTCAGATGAAAGTTGCACATCATCATTCATTACAGATTCTTCTAGCTCCAAAACATGTGTATTAGGCCGAGGTAGATTACCTTGAGGAATAGGTTCAGAAAAACCTTGCAAGTTGCTGCAAGTGGTACCTGCTGCATCACCGGCTGCAGCTGATGGCTGAGGGACAACAGATGTTGAAATATTATTGGGGATGGCAGCTGATGTTGGGGTAACAGCAGCGCATGTCTCAGCTATTGGTGGGGGGACAGCAACACATGTCTCAACTGTTTGTGGGGGGACAGCAGCGTGTGCATCAGCTGTTGGTGTGGGAACAACAACATGTGTCTCAGCAGCTTTTGGTAAGGGAACGTAACATAGTGTGCCTGATGAAGAAGCTCCCTCCCTAACACTCGGTGGATTGCTAGCTGCATTAGTAACTTGCTTCTTCTCACGGTCAGGGACCTTGACAACCTCTGGGTTCAACCTCTTACAATTCATGACATTATGTCCAATGACATAACAATGATGACAGAACAAAGGACGTCTTTCATATTGCACTTCTACATTAAAAGCAAACCCCTCCCGTTCAACAAGGATTTCATCATAAACCTGCTTCGATAAGTCAATGTCCACAAGAATGCGTGCATAGTGTCCGACAGCTCTATTACGTGTCGGTCCATCAATAGAAATAGGGGTACCCACCGCGCTCGCAATTTCTTTCAATGTTCTTTTGCGCCAATACTCTTGAGGCAACGCTACAAGTTTGATCCATAAAGAGGCGTGTGTTTGTGTCTGAGCGTTGTGGTTAAAATCCTTCGTCCGTTGGGAGAGGCGAAGGAGTCCTTGTTGTAGTGAAACCGTACCCGCTGTCCATGTCCGACTGAAATCATCCCGATGTTCAAATAAAAAATCGTAGAAACCCCGACCAAGAGGAACCATCTTCCATTGATGGATAATCTTCCAAATATTGCCAAGTTTGGAGGCTAAATCGCGAGCGGTGTAAGGTTTGTCGCCTTTAGACAAGGTTAGTCTCCCACGTAATGCATATTGACAATCTTTCAGGCCTTTAACGTATTCATCCTGGCATATTCGTATGGAAAGGGAATCACCTTTAATGCAAGGTACCAGATAAGGAGGTTCTTCCGTCGGAGGAGAGCGAGAACCCCCTACTGCAGCGGCAAAGGATTTTGGTGAGGCGGTCAATTGTGCAACTGTAGCCAAAGTAGAGGTTGCTGTTGTTGGAACAGTACCTACCGGAACTGACGGAAAAGAGGCCGGTGATGCTAATTCTGCCTGCCAATCGAACGGCATGGCATAGAGCCGTGAAGCAACAATCAAAGAGAAGAGATGAGGGAAACAACTCTGGTCAAGAAATCGCAAACCCTCCACGTGAAATTGCAGAAGCACCTATCTTCCTTTAGTTGGTGGAATGATATAGTACACTCAAATTATAATTTCCTATGGAAAAAAAAATCAAATCATAATTAATGAATTTAAAAGTTGAAACGTTTAAGGATAACTTAAACAATTTGTTTTTTCAATTCCCTTCATTAGTGTAAGTATAGACAATCATAAAAAAATAACCAAGTGTGTTAAATGAATTCTTTATTTTCATAAAAACTTCAATAAATTGATTTTTTTAATTTAAATATGTCCTTTTTTTCTTTTTTGACCGGATCCACATTTATGCTAAATAAAATTTTCCATTTTCAAAAAAGAATAAAATATTTTGATCAAAACAACTATAAAAAGGTTTTAAAAATATATATAACCATGTTGATGCTAATTTCTTTTCAAAATATATTTCTATTTGAATCTTGACATATGTCATATTTTCAAACTCAAATTATATAAAATCACAAATTTATCTAGTATATTGTGTCGGTGTATAGTTATTTTACACATGCATCCAATTACGTGTTGCCACAACAATTAGTGAATAAATAAAGTATTAGTTCACGTGCAATACACTTAAATATTAGTTTCCCACATTCAAACATTCCTTTCTCAAAATTGCTACAGATATCTTTCACTAAAAGACATTAATAAAGAAACAATTTTATTTCCCCCTTAAATATAAATAAAACTCAATCAATTTAGACATTGATCAAAAAGCAGAAATAAAGAAATAACATTTATGATATGAAAATTTGAATACCGCCACATATTTAAAATTAACAATGATTTTGGGCATTAACTCTTATAAATATATCAACCCTCACACCCACTCTCACATCACAAATGTCTAATAAGCATTATTGTTTTATCAAACATAAAATATCTACAATTTTCTATTTTCAGATCCCACCAAAGATCAAAAGTGTAGAAATTTGAAATAATATAGGTTGAATAAAAAAATAGGACATCAAAGAAATAAAATTAAAGATATATATTGACACCATTCTAATCCAACAAATTAAGGCATTATGTATACAAATCTTCTCATTTATATTTTTCTCACCATCTAATCTTGCATCCAAGATAGAATATAAACGCACATATGACACATTACATATCTCTCTAAAGTGCGAGACTCTCTGCGTTTGTGATTTGTTGACATAGACAAGTAATATCAGATTGGATCACCACATGGTAAACCATGTGGGTTGATGATGGTTTCATGGAGGAAGGTTGTTCATTTCTTACAAGAAATGAGAGAAAACAAATTATAAATAGAAAGAAGATGAAAAAAGAATTTTAAGAAGAAAGAAATGATAAAAAAAAAAGGATGGTGTTCTCTATCTGTGAGAATATAAAAAAAAAAGTGAGTTGTTGATAATTTCACGGTTTTGTTGATAAGTTGGAGCTTTTGGGGTAATTGTTTTACCAAAAAAATTAAACTCAATAAAAACATGTTGCATCTTTTAAAATTTCTAAAAAGGATGTATGTTGTCAACTTAACGTAACACATATGCATTATTCTACTATCACATTCCACCAAAAATCAAAAGTGAAGGAATTTAAAATAATGGAGGTTAAATAAAAAATAACATGAAAACGAGTGACATCCAATAACTAAATTTTAATATAAAAAAATTATCAAATCACACTCACAAACTAACAAAATGTTCATCATAATTTTGGGACTCGCGAGCGATTCTACACTGAGTTTGATCACCACATTAGAGTAGAACCACACAAGTGAGGTTGATATCACATCTTTATCCAAAATGTATATGGGTCATCTTACTTATATGGTGTTCAAAATCCACTCTTCCATCCTATATAGAACTTTAACTCACACTTGACACGCTAACATTTCTTAATCAAGTGTGTGACTTCCCGCGTCTGTAATTATATGTCATAGTAAAAAAAAAAGTTTAAACGGAAGCCCGTGTTCAAAAAGGTTGGTTGATGTGGTTTCATGAAGGAAGATTTATGTTCCTTTCTTCCATGAGAGGAGATAAATGAATTTAGAAGAATAAAAAAGAATATGAAAAATTAATTTTAACAATAGAGAAGATAAAGGGAAAAATAATTATGGTGTATGCTATCGGTGAAAGTAGATGGAATAGAGTGAATAATCAGTAATTTTATGGGTTTGTTGTATGAGTTGGAGACTTTTGAGTGATATTTTACAAAAAAGTTAAACTCATTTAAAAAAAATATTACATAATTGTAAATGTCTAATAAACATGTATTTTGACAACTCAACATAACATTTCTGCAATTTTCCACTGTCACATGTACTAAAGGTTGAATGAAAAAATTCACAGAAAGAATGACATTCAAAAATTAAATTTTAAGATTAAAATGAAACAAATGACATCCAAAAACTATTATAACAGTTCATCATAATGTTGCGACTTCTGGTGGATTCTACATTGACTTTGATCATCACATTAGACTAACAGATACCACACAAGTGAGATTGACACTACATCTTCACTCTAAACATTAAGGCATTAGGTATATGAGTCGTATCACTTATATGTTGTTTTGTTCAACAGTTACTCTTGCAGCCAATACGAAAATTTTACTCACACTTGACACATTAACATCTATTCCTTAAGTACGACTCTCCACATCTGCGATCTACCATCATGAACCAATGTCACTTCTCCACAAAGTTAAACCGGGTTATGATACAACCAAAGGACTTTCTAAGGGAATCAACATTGGTGTGGGTCGACTCATTGTGCAAAGAGCAACCACACAAGTGTAAGAGTTTTCAAACTTATTTGTTGTTTAACGTCAACTCTTCTATTTAATGTTAGACCGTAACCAATACTTAATAAATCACAATATATTCTCGCCCTCAAATATGAAGAAATTCTAGCCCGTGCTTGGCACGGGTCCACATACTAGTTTGTATAAAATGAATACACATGTTGCATTTAAATAAATTGATGAAGGATGTCTTTTGTGAGAAATAATAGGATAATAATCAACCATTATTGTGCTAAACTGCACTAACTTTTTGTTTTGTTTTGGGATACACTAAAATTAATAGCATTCAAGATATTAATTGTTTTACTATAATAACTAGCGGAAAGACGGGCACGGTCTGTCCGCTCTTTCTACTGCCCTAACACGTGTGGTTATTTTATTATGTTTTTTTGTATAATTTTGATTAAAAATTTTAAATTTTAAAATATTAATGGAAATTATTGATATAATGATTTATAAACAAAATATTGTCAAAGCATATAACAATTATTTATGAACTCAACATATTTTAGCTTGCCTGCATATAAAATAAAGATAAAATAATGATCTTTTATTGTATATTCTAATAGTAATTAGTAACATTATAACATAAATGTATAAATGACATGTTATGTAAAAGAAACATTGTTATGATTGCGATAAAAGAATAACTTTAAAAACTACATTTTTCGTAAAGTTTCCATCTTCTCCTTCTATTTTCCCTTCTTTAATGAGAACTTTTGTTGAATTTTGAGAAACTCCTTTTAATAAAGCTACATATAATTGGCCATGGCTGAAAACATGTTGTGAAAGATAGATTCCGACATTGGAAATGGTGTGCCCTTTAACATTAATTTTTGCTCACATTTGTTACTAATTTTTTTTTTGAGGATTTAAAATCCAATCTTTAACATTATATTTTGCTCACGTTAGATACTAATATTTTTTCAGAGGATTTAAAGTTCAATCTTTAACATTATTTTTTGCTCACGTTTGTTACTAATCTTTTATTAGAGGATTTAAAGTTCAATCTTTAACATTATTTATTGCTCATATTTGTTACTAATCTTTTTTTAGTGGATTTATAGTTCAATCTTTAACAATATTATTTGCTCACATTTATTACTAATCTTTTTTTTAGAGGATTTAAAGTCCAATCTTAAACGATATTTTTTGCTCACGTTTGTTACTAATCATTTTTTAGAGGATTTAAAGTCCAATATTTAACATTATTTTTTGCTCACGTTTATTACTAATCTTTTTTTAGAGGATTTAAAGTTTAATATTTACCGTTATTTTTTCCTCGCGTTTGTTACTAATCTTTTTTTAGAGGAATTAAAGTTCAATCTTTACCATAATTTTTTCTCACGTTTGTTACAATTGATCAAAGACTAAGGAAGAGTAACTTATATTAATAAAATAATATGGAAATACAGTTTTTTGTGGAAGGGATATGAAAATATTTGACAATCTTCGTAGGTTGTATTGAGGGGAATAACACAGATGTACAACATAAAAGCAGCTGGAAAAAAAGTAACATGAGTTTTTATTTTGTACTAGTTTTTTGTGAGCTTAATCTTTGGTTAACGGAGATAAAAGAGGGTTTACGGGGACGATTAGTAACATGGATTACTAATCCACGTGTTATTTCATAATTGACTATTTGTAATTAAATAAGGGTATTTTTGAAAAGAAAAGTCCAACCCAAAAGTGTGCTGAAAATGATAGTATAGATTTGGCATAGAAAATGGGATTGAGCGATATATGAGGATGAAATGAATTAGAGAAGAGGATCACCTTTTTTATTATGACATCATTTAATTCTTGATGGCAATTTAAGATGCCACATGTACTTTGTATATTTTGAAAGCCAAGTGTTTGTAATAGAGATATAATTCACTACTCTGGTACCCAAAACAAATTAAAATATATAAGGAAAATGCTATCTAGTGCCCCAAAACACTGGGAACACTGGTTAAAGAGTCAAGTATAGTATTTCCTCTGGTCCTTTTTAGAAGAAACAAAAGTATCAATTTTTTTGTCCTTTTTATAAGAAAAATATCAAAAGTAAATAAGTTGTTGTATGCAGGGGTCGGGGTTCTAACCCCGGACACCCTACTTATTCACCTTATAATGTGAATTCTAGCTAGGCATGGCAATGGGGCGGAGTGGGGACAAGTTTTTCCTTCCCCATCCCCATACCCTATTCTCACATACTTACCTGTTACCCTACCCATACCCAACAGGATGAGAAATTGAATCACATCCCCATCCCCGTACCCGTAGTGAATCATTTTTTATTAATTTTTTTTTTCAAACACCAATGGCAATATTGTAAAGCATTATGTTCCCTTTAACATTTCCAGAAAAGTGTCGTCTGACAATGAGATCTGCCGTTTGGACTGGAGTGAAATGATCTAGGGTTGTGTTTCTATTTATATAAAAGGGGTAAAAAAAAGTATTTTTTTACATTTAGGACGGGTATGAGTATGGGTTCGGGGTGGGTACATATAACCCCGTTACCCGTCCCATACCCATGTTTTGAATTCAGGGAAAACTCATACCCATACCCAAACCCAGTCAAAGCGGGGAAAACCCGTCAAATCGGGGTGGGTATGACCGAGTACCCACGGGGACAGGTATTGTTGCGATGTCTAATTCTAGCCACTAGGCTATCTGACAAAAAAATAAAAAAAAAATAAGTTGTTGTAATCAAGACAATTAATATAGGGGCACTAATGAAATAAATATATGGGAAATGTTAACTTGTGCCCTTAGGACACAAGTTAATAATTCAAATATAGAATTTTTTTATTGAAATGTGTGCATTGCATTTAATATTTAACTTTTTAATCATTTAAATGCACAAAATTTTACATAATGTTTCTTTTTTTAGGTTTCTTAACTTGTGCCCTTAGGGCACAAGTTAACACTACTCATATAAATTTATATGAGTATTAAATGCAAATAACTAATTTCAAAATGTTTTCTTAGTCTATGTGATTTATGTATTTTGTTTCTTGTATAAAGGAGCGGATTGAGTAGTATTTTACATTGAAAATTGTGTAATCAATGCATTATTAACCGGTGTACGGAGCATTCTTAACATGACCCGGACAGAGAGTTTCTACGGTACACCCTTAAATTAAAGTGTACTTGTACATCTGTTTCATAAATCAATAAATTAACTATCGTTTTTATGTGATAAAGAGCTATTTGTCGACTTTTATATTTTAGAAAATATTATTTCTTAAGAACAAACATCATTTAATTGTTTATAAGAATCATACTAATTTTTTTTACCTTTTATCAAAAAAATAACCAATATTCACTATTACAAGTAATAAAAAAAATTGAAAAGTTGAATTTTGCTTCGCTGACACTATTGAAAAATAAAATATAGTTATTATAATTGTGAATGATAGAAAATATTTTTTTCTAAAAAAATAATTCATTAAACTATTAATTTAAATACAGGTATACCTGTACACTCAAATTTTGTGAGTGTAGCATAGAAATGGCCAATATATAATTCACCAGTCCTTTTATTTTATTGAATGTCAACGTCACATTGTCCAAAGTCATTTAATTTTTTCCCGCTGAATCCGCTTCCTACTCACAACCCCCAACTCCAACTGTCTCTCCCACTCTATTAAGTACTATTAACACACTACTCTGTCACACTTTCTCTCTTCAAATACCATACTTTTTCTAACCTCAAAAAATTCTACTAGTCTCTCATGTCCACAGCCGAGCCACCATCTTCCACCACCATCACCACAACCGGCGTAGGTCTCGGCTACGGCATCACAATCGCCGTAAGCATCCTTGTCCTCATCTCCACCATCATGCTCGTTTCCTACCTCTGCGTCCGTATAAAATCACACGGACGCAGAGACTCCTTCCATCTCGACATCCACCATCAAGCTCATACTATTATTAACTCGGGCTCGGCTCAGCCGAGTCCATTTATCTTGGGCTTGGAAAAGCCCATGATTGAATCATACCCAAAGATGATACTTGGAGAGAGTAGAAGATTGCCCAAACCCAATGATGGCCAGTGTGCTATTTGTTTGACTGATTATCTTCCAAAGGAAACAATACGCTGTGTTCCAGATTGTCAACATTGTTTTCATGCAGAGTGTGTTGATGAGTGGCTGAAAATGAGTGCCACATGTCCTTTGTGTCGGAATTCTCCGGCTCCGTCGCCAATAACTACGCCGGTGGCCACGCCGTTGTCGGAGCTTGCTCCTCTGGCTTTTCATGCTAGGTGATTCTTAAATTTTGTAGTTTTTTTTAGTTTATTTTTGTAACACAATATTTCTATGTACGAAAATTCAAAACTAGATGATACTAAAATAATTTTGTATTTTTTTTTTCACATACATAAGTTTGAAATTGGAATCCTAGAGCAATGCATTTGAATATTTAGCTAAATGAAACTGTATCCATAATTAGGTTGGAATTTGGTGATAGATCTGCACAGATAGATTAAGTGAGAGTTGAAGAAATGATTCAATTTGAGAATGTGGCAATTTATTTTTGTTGGTTGTGAATTTGTGATGTGAATAACAAACATAATTTTTCTCGGGAGAAAAAAGATGTACATAATGTCTATATCTGAAGACTTAAGTAGTATATGATATGTGGTTGAAGATTTAGGAAGAAATTCATGTGAATAACAATCGCTTTCTCTTCGATTGAAATTCATGTGACTCCTACTGTTTTATGTGGATCCATTTTTAAAATTGTAGGATCCATATAAATTTCACGAACCAATAGAATGAATATGTTAACGTGAATAGTATTGACACCACTCCTCTTTATTATTTGGCTTAAAGATCACATGTATCTTATTTTTACAGCAAAAGTCTCATATCTAGGCTCTTTATCAATTATTATACCTACTACATTGCAGCTTTGTGATGCAGATTTAAAGAGTAATTGATCTCGATCATTGATTTAAAATCAGATGATCCATATTTTACAATCAATTTCATATAGTTAAATGATCTCATTCGTTAATTTTGACTAGACTGGGACCGGTGAGAATTGTACCATGTCACGCAATTAATGTTAAAGGAGCGAATGAATCTCCAAATTTTATTGAGATCTAGAATCACTGCAATTGCTGACTGATGTTATTGTAATACTGTCACAACTTCAATATTGCAGCAACATTAATGCTGTCTGCAATTTAAAATTCTGATTATCCGTATAAACTAAGTTGCAAGAGTTGACTATCACATTACATTTAACATTTACCCGTATAAACTTAAGTTCATTTTGAATGAATATATAATTGTATAAATTTGATTTTAATTGAAGATTAATAAGTTTAAAAGTAGGTCATTTAATTATATCTAAAATATTTTCCCTTGATGACAAGTATATAATAAAATTTTGAACAGAATTAAAAGGGTTGTGCATAACTTAGGTCTATGAAAGTTATGCTACGAGAATTGATCTTATCGTTTAAAAATACCTAATGATGTAACTTGTTACTCGTTTGTCTTTTATTCATGTGTTGCATTCTAATTTTCTGACATAATTTTAGCAAATCATTATAAAAAAGAACATTTGAATATGTCTATTGAATAGAATAGAAGTTTCATTTTATTACTTCTACATTTTTAAAAAAGGGGGTTTGTAAATGAGGTAGACTTATATCCCGATATGGCAGTGGTGACACACACTGGCTAGGGTGGGAGACTACGGTAAGTGATTTGAACTTTTTTTTTTTGTTCGTTTGCAAAATAAATGTCATTTGATATTTTTGACAATGAATTGATGGCTATGATCTTTGATGGACTGTGGCCCACTAATCTTTGAATATTGTTTTTTAAAAAAAAAATATAAGTTGGAATTATTGTAGTTAAAAAAGGGTGCTTTTGGAATTGTCTCTAGAAGTCCAAGGAACGGTTATTTTCAAAAGCATTATATTTTTTTTTTTTACAATTGCTAATCTTTCTCTAATTATAATTATAAATTCTCAAGTTAATGTTCAACGAAAATGCAATTTTTTTCTTTCTTAATTATTTGACACCTCGACATATTTTAATCATTTTGTGTTTTTTGTAACAAATAATCATATTTCGAGGGAAGATAAAGTAATTGTTAAAAGATTGAGATGATTTTGTAACAAAATATTCATTTTATATAGTTGTATTTTTTTTTGTGGTATTCGGAGTTCGAACCTCGGACCTTGCATATATTATGCACTATCCTTACCAACTGAGCTAAATCCACGAGGACTTATATAGTTGTATTTAAACAAAATAAATTATTTTTTAAAAGAAAGCGATTTTACTAAAAACACAAAATAGATTCTGATTTTTTTTTTCTTCAAAAAATCTCTAAATTGTCTATTCTCTAATTATGAAAGTTTTTTTTTTGACTTGAAAGCAACAAACATTTATAATTTTAGTTTTAATCAAAATCAAAATATCATTAAAAAAGCACCGTTCATAATTTTTAAACATTAGCGCAATAAAAAGAACGGAAAGACGGGCACGTGAGTGCCCATCTTTTCGCTAGTTTTTATAAAAGATCTATAAAAAAAATCTAAATTATTGAATGTTAAAATAATTTTTATTTAAATTCCTAACAAATGGATCCTATGATGTTTGTTATAACATAAAGATAATTATTTATGTTTGTTATTTTTTCTATACAAATGAATGATATATTTAATTTACATTTTTTAAAAATATTTTTTATGATGTTCATATGTTTTATCTCATATTGAGTCTATTTGATGCAATACAACTACGTCCCTTTGAGTTTTTCTTTTTTAATAGAACTACCTCCCTACGATTTTTCTTTTTTGTGATGCAATAATGTTGGAACAAAATGAGTGTAAACAATGTTTGTTAAGTTTTGATGATATTAAAAATTTAATTGGTTATGCTAATATTTGTTCAAGTGTGCATGACCATAGACTAAAGTTTATATTTCTTAAAACAAAGTATTGGTTCTGGAGAATAAATTAGAGCAAAGAAATTTTCAATAGAAGGCAATCTGCAAGTCAGAGTCTGAAGAAGCTAGAGTCTGAAGGTCATCTAGAAGGTGATTGATCAGAGTCTTAAGTTCACCCAGAGTCTGAAGTTTGTTAGAAGCTGATGTGAAGACCCTGAAGTTAGTTATTATGGTTATTTGAACACACAAAGGTGCAGAAGGGATTAGAAGACTGAAGCAACGATGATTCTGAAGAATTAGAAGGCTTTGGATGCTTATTCTTAAGAATCTTCTAAAGACTAACTTTTATCCTATAAGAATCTTCTAAAGACTAACTTTTGTCCTATATGAATCTTCTAAAGACTAACTTCCATTATCCGAAAATCTTCCAAAGATATTATATCATTTTATGAGAATCTTTCAAAGATTAAAATATTCGCACAAAATTTTTTAATTTAAATTTAATTGTAAAATTTAATATTATTTTTTCCAAGAAATTTTTATTAAATTATTGCTTTCCACCATATATGTTATTATAACATAATAATTTGTCAAAATTGATGGTATTAAGTGACTAAAAAAAAATTAAATATAATAAAATATTGATCGTTTAAATTGAAATACTATGTTAATAAAAAAAAATTGGAACTAAAGGATACGACAGTTTGGGATACATATATGTAGTTTATTGTTTGAAGGATTTTTTTTTTGAGTAATATTGATTGTATGTGGTTCGAAAATGATTTATATTAATTAATGTGAATTTCCAAAGCTGACCTTGTAATAGCAACAAATATATAAATAAGGGTTAAATATGTTTTTCGTCTCTATAAATATGTCAACTTTTCGTTTTAGTCCCTCTAAAATTTTCCTTCAACTTTTAATCTTTATAAAATTTCCCATCTCCACTTTCGGTCTCTCCTTTAAAGTAAAATCATATATAGAATTCATATTTTTGAATAAAATTTTGCAAAAAAAATCATAATATTATAAGAATCTCACCAAAAAAAATTAGAATTTTTTAACCAAACATGAATTTAATATGAATTTTTTTATTATTTACGGTTAAAAATTCATATTTAATTTGTGTTTTGTTAAAAAAAATCTAATTTTTTTTGGGAATTTATTTTACAATATTCTACACATTTCTGCACAATTTAAAATACAAAAATTAACTTAAAAATAGGGACCAAAAGTAGTGATTGAAAATTTTATAGGGACTAAAAGTTGAAGGAAAATTTTAGAGGGACTAAAACGAAAAACTTGTATATTTATAGGGACAAAAACATATTTAATCCTATAAATAAATCATTAAATCATCTAACTTCCTTCAAAAAGATTCTCTCTCCCATGGCACGAGACTTATGTGGCCCTCGCACCGCATGCAGCGCCCATGTATTGTTGATCAGTTTATTAGACTTTATAGGATTAGTTGTTATACATATTTTTATTTTGTTAGAACAAATTATACATATTTTTTTATTCGTTATTCTTTGAATTGTATTTTGCATGGTAAGGCTGGTATTCTAGCTATTTCAGATTTTCTACAATTATGTAGGAAAATTAGAATGCAACATTGTAGAAATTTCATAGCTCAACAATGACTAGAGAGTATTAAGCACAAATCTGAAAGAAAAAACAAAAACATTTGCTAACTGAACATTAATATTTTGCTCATATCAAACTTAAGTATATATGGGTTTGATCTCTATCGATGTGTATGGAAGAAGATTTGTTTGAAGATGTCAGCTGTCATACCCTAATTTTTGACCTAAGATTATATAATGGGGGTGTATCTTTAATTAATAGGGGTACATAATTGTGTAAACGAAATAAACACTAGAAAAATCTTATTTGAAAATGATAAATTAATTAATTAATTTAATCATTATTTAAAGGTGCTTTCTTTGTCCCCAAGTTTTGCGAAAATATTTTAGAACGCAATCTAACATATTTTGGAACACAATCTGAGATATTTTGGTAGG
>Ga0228711_1006591_pt1 | contig 17168 bp, 13 predicted proteins | sample MedpolnodulmetaG_2_FD_177996 | JGI IMG/M metagenome (GOLD analysis project Ga0228711, IMG submission 177996) | Root nodule microbial communities from Medicago polymorpha collected in Santa Monica, California, United States - brown nodules | ecosystem: Host-associated > Plants > Roots > Nodule...
TATATATATATATATATATATATATATCAATCGAAATTGAGTTAAAATGAATTAATGTGATAAAAGGGCTTAGTTCCAATTAATTGTACAAAACTACAAACTGCATGTTGTGTTTGTATTTTGGCTGGTTCAATCATTTGCTCATAATACTCACTACCTCCTCATATTGATATTGACGACACATTCATTGTACATATAAGTGGAGGACATGGAATTCACCACATCTCCTAACACATGATAATTTTCTGTTGATAATGATAATTAATGATAAATATTTTTAATATGAATTTTGAAAGTAAATTAAAATGAGGACCACATCATGAGTGGCCTTTTCATTCTTTAAACATTTAATCAACATTATTTGGCTTTCTTTGTCTGGATAATTTGGAAGGAAAGAAATGAGCGTATATTCCAAGGAAAGGAGGAGGATCTTAGAACATTATGTGATGATGGCTGAAATCGAAATACAATACATTCGATTTTGATTGTTATTTTTGAAGGCTTAATCATTTTCATTGTTTGTTTATAATTTCTTAATTTCTCCCTTTCTTTCTTTGTAGTCCTCTCATTCCTTGTGATGTAATTTTGTAACTCTTTTAAGTCCTTTCTTATACACCTTGTGGTGGAAGGATTTCTTTAGTTTAATTAATATATACTCCATTTTGACCTTTTCAAAAAAGAAAAGATAATTTATAAATTACAAATGCTCACACCCTTTAATACATGAAATACCTTTTAACTAAGCACAAAATTGAGGTCATTCACACAAGATTCAATGCAGATCATATCTCAAAAAAGGTGTGTCACATAATTGAGGTTGAAACATTGGTGCCCTAAAAAGAATGCTTAATAACACACCTGAGGCTAGCCGGCCCTCTAGCACCTTAACCTCGAGGTATAGCTACTATTCCAAGAAACCACAAAGTATCATATATTGCATGAGAATTAAGACTTAGGTTAAAACAATTACTGATTTTCTCCATTTACCAATAGGAGCCAAATCTCTTTCCTACAGCTCCATCTATTTTCACTTTCCATCATGCTTTGTGTCTTTTATTTTTTAATGACAATATATATACTGCGGCTAATTTACATTTACCTAAAAAAACATTAAGATGCGCTAGCAAGTGTGCATCTTTTTATTGGGACCAAATAATCATTCATATTTATTATTTAAAACTAATAACTTAAGAGACTGTTAGTCTGTTGAGGAGGAGCCGTATTTGGATGTTTTTAGACAGGGTCCTAAGTTCGTTCTTTGATCTTGTGTCTCGGTTTTTGGGGTAGTAGGTTTGATCCATCTCTCCTTGGTGTCGACTATTTTGATGGAGGGTTTCTAATATGTCCTTAGTTAGGGTGTAGAATGTTCTCCAACCGATTGGTGGTAGGGGTTGGATGTTTTTTGGTTGTCTTTTCTTTTTTTTGGTGTTTTGTCTAATTTTGTTTTGAAGACAAAACACGAAAAAGCACCGAGGGAAAAGAAAAGACAACAAAAAAAACACCAATCCCTTACCACCAATTGGTTGGGGAACACCTCACACACAAACCAAGGTCAAACTAGAAACCATAAGTAGAGTCAGCCTCAAGGGGAGATGAACCAATCCTACTCCCCAAGAGCAAAGACGCAAGATCAAAAAAGAACTCAAAACCCCGTTTAAAAACATCCAAATACGACCCCGTTCCCAACAAACTATCGTCCCAAGAGATAGTTGGTTCTATCACCCATTCATAATGGAAACATAGGTGACCAGTGTGCCTCCTGAAGAATCAGTGCCACGACATCAAGCTTTACATGGTGACCTGTGTGCCACCACATCACACAGTAAACAGTTAAACAAAACAGTACTAGCATATCAAACATAAGCATGCTTTGGCTATAACGAATTATAGCATGTGGATTTCACATATGGGTCCTACTGCCGGCAGTACCTGATGTTTTTTGTTGCCAAGGCAATACATGGAATTCGGTTGAACTTCGGATTCCCTTATTTAAACAAAGAACAATCACGAAGTTATGTGACTATGTAAGTTTCGTTTTTTGGGAGATATACATATTTATGGAAATTGAGTTAAAATGAATTAATGTGATCAAAGCCCTTAGTTCCAATTAATTGTACAAACTGCATGTTGTGTTTGTATTTTTGCTCGTTCGATCCTTTGCTCGTAATAATACTCAGTACCTCCTCATATTGATATTGACGACACAGTCATTATACATATAGGTGGAGGACATGGAATTCACCACATGATATTTTTCTGTTGATAATAATAAATGTCTTTCTAATATGAATTTTGAAAGTAATTTTAAATGAGGATCACTTCATGAGTGACCTTTTCGTCTGTTAAACCTCAACTAGACTTTCAATTTTGGACTCGTTTGTTTTAGATTTAAAAAAATAGATTTTTCTTTGTATTTTAAAAATAGATTTTTTGAAAATTTACTCAAAAATAGTAGAAGTTATTTCAAATTAAATTAGTATAAGTTAAAAAAGAGATTTTGACATTGACTAATTTAATTATTCATTGTTCGAGATTTTACATAGTAAAAATCATATATTTTTTTAAAATGGCATTTTTCAAAAATTATTTTTATGAAAAGCTATTTGAAATAGTTTTTTTTAGAGATTTTTTCAAAATTTTAGTATCCAAAAAAAAAAACATAACAAAATGATGAAATACTTTGAATGACATTTTAAGATAAGCTATTCGAACAAACTTTTCATTTGAAGTTTTCCTTGAAAATTTTTGTTAAAAAAATTATAACAAAAACATATTACACTATAAAAATCTATTTAAAAAAAAACTATAACAAACGGACCCTTTACCATCTATTGATCAACGGATCTGATTCATCTAAATTAGTGGTAGATATTATACATATTTATAAGTGTTTAATGAGCTTGAGTTATAAAGTCGAATAATGGAGAGCTTCTGAGTTCAATATCTCATTTGAAAATCAATTACTAGATTTTGATTAGCTCTCGGTTAACTATGCATTACTAAGACATCTTCTCCAAAAATTTGGACTATTAAGATAAAAAAAAAAAATCAATCACAAACGTATTTGAACATTAATTATTTTTCTGATACACCAAAAGTCTTAACTCTTTGAGAATCGATACTAAGGGCAGTTTAAATAAACGGACATACTCTTCAACACATCGAGATACCTTGATTTAAAGAACAAAATCAAAGATGACTCACAAAAAGATTCAAAGCCAACAATATCTCAAGGAAGATGTGTCACATAATTGAGGTTGAAACATTACACGTCGGAAAGAATGCATAATGTACACGTAGGGCTAGCTGGCCCTTTAGCCCATCTAACCCCTCGACCTTGACGGTTGACTACTATTACACGATAACACAAAGTCTCAAATTGCTTGAGAATCAAGACGGAGTATTTTGTAAATACTAAATACTCAAAACAATCAAATATTTTAAAAACGCATCGTAGTTGACTTAGATTAAAACAATTATTGATTTTCTCCATTTACTAATAACTCACTTAAGAGGAGCCAAATCTCTTTTCTACAACTCCGTCTATTTTCGCTTCCCATCAAGCTTTGCGTCTACAAGAATCAAAACTAGGCCAAGCGTCAAGCTAATGGTGTAGGAGTACGTCCTCATCTTAAATTTTCACGTGCTACTTGTTTTTTTTAGTACTTTCGCCGTTTGTTTCAATTCACGTAGTTTGAGCCAGAGCTTTGATGCGTAGTCAAAGCCAAAGTCAATGAGATAATAATGAGAGTTATAACATGATGGACATGGGGTAGAAAAAGCACATGCAACTGGAAGGAGTGTATGGTTTCCTCATTCAATTCCCGTAGCTAGCTAGTACGATTCATTTTTCCAATTTCTAAGATTGTTAATCAAACTATGGTGTGGGCCACTAAAGAGGGTCAGACCATTTTCTTCGATTATATGGGCAATTAAATAATTTGTATCAATATCATAACCTAATAAATTAGGGTTTTGCTAATATGTGTCTAACAACACATTCAAAAGTAGAAGTTTAACATTGAAAAAAATAAATTTTGTGCTTTTAAAAATTTGAATACACAACCTTTGAGACATACTAGTAATTACTATGTGAATCTTTAAAATGTCCACTTAGGGCATATATTGCATGAGATTTGTGTGTTAGCAGCTAAAAATTAGATGGAAAAGGGCGTGACAATGTGGGATATAGCATGGGCCACGAATATGGAAAAGTAAATAAACCAAACATAGTTGCTAAGCATTCCACGCCGCGCTCATGCTTAATGATTTTGCATCCCAAATGAGATCATCATGTCCCCCTACCCTATTACAAATTCTACAATCATGAACAATATCTCGCATATATTTCAGATTTTCAACCCACTCAACCCTTGCCTTATGCCCTCTTTAAGGGTGAAAAGGAATCTATGTATTCACCACTTAGTCATCAAATCGTATCTACCGGTGATTTTTATCTCAAATTTAATGGATTAGAAATTTCAAACAAAAAAAAAAGTGTGACGGATTACATGTTTCAAAAAAGAAAATGTCAACATGTGTCATTAAGGCGCATGTTCAGTATCAAAGATGAACATAATGTATTGGAATAAAACATGCAAATAGAGTATTGAAACATGCCGAATTATTCCAATACATTATGTTGAGACTTCGTGATTGTTCTTTATTCCATCAGGCCGAATTATTCAAGTTGAGACAAGTTGGATCTGTTTTAGAATATCAGGCACAGTTGAAAAACTTGGCAACCGTGTCCTTGGCCTTCTAGTGGATGCTATCCTAAACTGTTTCATTTCGGACCTAATTCCTGATATTCGAAACGAACTCGCAATACAAAAACTTGTCTCCATCTCTCAAGCCATCGGCCTTGAAAAGCTCATAGAAGCTAAACTAAAAGACTCCAAACCAAAACCACAACGTTCTTTTCCCTTCTCACCCCAAACCACTTTTAACAAAACTTTTCCTAACCTCACAAAAACGCCACCTACTTCCACCACCACAACTGCAAGCACTAGCCGACCACCACCACCACAAACGCCAACTAAACTACCCATTCACCGTCTCACCGCCGCTCAGCTTCAAGAAAGGCGTGCCCTAGGGCTTTGTTACAATTGCGATGAAAAATTCATTGCGGGCCATAAGTGCTCCTCCTGCCGGTTCCTCTTACTTCTCATAGAAGATGAAGTTCCCAGCCTCGAAGATGAACAACAACCACCAGGGGAGGATGAATTATTAGAGGTGGACAATCCAGAGACTTATTTTCAGTTGTCTCTGCACGCTGTCAGTGGACAATTCTCTCCACAAACACTCAAGTTCAAAGGATTCATCCAAGGCCTGCCTGTTATTGTCCTGATAGACACAGGAAGCACGCATAATATTCTACAACCTAGAATTACAAATCATCTCCAGTTACTTACCACCGCTATATCGTAATTCTCCGTCATGGTAGGTAACAGCTCTCACTTACACTGCCAAGGCATTTGCCACGATGTTGCGATTAATTTACAAGATATTATGTTTTTCCTACCCTTCTACCTTTTTCCTATTGTGGGCACTGATGTCGTTCTAGGTATGGAATGGTTACGCACACTTGGACCCCTACAGGCTGATTTCTGTATTCCTTCCATTTCCTTTTCACATGGAAACCAAACCATTACTCTACAAGGTGACCCCCCAACGTCTCCTACACACACTACACTCCACCAGTTTTGTCAACTACTTCACCAAGACTCCATTGCATCCCTACACCTCCTCACTATATTACCCACCAGTCCTAACACAATTGTCCCTGAAAATTTTTCCAAATCACTAACAACCCCAAAATCCACTCCTCCATCCGTTCAAAAAATCATCCAAACCTATCACACTGTTTTCCATGAACCACAAGGATTACCTCCTATCCGACCTCATGACCACCGAATCCCTTTACTACCTAACACATCCCCAATCAATGTCAGACCCTACCGTTACCCACACGCCTAAAAAGACACCATGACAACCTTAATCCATGATATGTTACGCGAAGGGACCATAATTCCTAGTACCAGCCCCTATTCGTCCCCTGTCCTATTGGTTCGAAAAAAAGATGGAACTTGGAGATTTTGTGTAGACTACCGAGCCCTTAATGCAGTCACTAACGTTTTACTTGATGAATTACTTAATTCGTCCCCATTCCCACCATTGACGAATTACTTGATGAATTGGGTTCATCAAACGTTTTTATCAAGATAGATTTGCGCTCTGGCTACCATCAAATTAGGGTTGCAAAAGAAGACACTCATAAGACTGCATTCAGAACGTTCGAAGGCCACTATGAATTTTTAGTGATACCTTTTGGGTTGTCCAACGCACCTTCAACTTCTCAATCAGCCATGAATGATCTTCTTAGACCTTATTTACGACGGTTTGTTTTAGTTTTCTTTGACGATATTATAATCTACAGTCGTTGTTTATCAAATCATTTAGTTCATTTACGAACGGTTTTAGACTTACTTCATTTGAATTGTTATTTTGCCAAGTTATCTAAGTGTGTGTTTGCAATATCTTCGGTTCAATATCTAGGTCATATCATCTCTGCGCAAGGCATGGCACCAGTCCCAGAAAAGGTTCAGGCAGTGTTGGACTAGCCAAGACCGCACTCTCTCACATCTCTTTGTGGGTTTCTCGGTCTCACCGGAATTTATAGACGATTTGTCCGTCAATATGCATCTCTCGCCGCTCCTCTCACCGATTTACTTCGTTCTACTACTTTTACATGGAGTTCAGAGGCTGACTCAGCCTTTACAGCATTAAAAACTACAATCACAACTGTTCCGGTGTTAACACTTCCGGATTTATCAAAAGAATTTGTAGTGGAGACCGACGCTTCCGCTGTTGCCATTGGTGTTGTCCTCACTCAAAATGCTCACCCCCTTGCATACTTCAGCAAGAAGATGTGTCCTTGAATGCAAGCAGCTTCCACATACGTCAGAGAGATGTATGCCATCACTGAATCCATTAAGAAGTGGCGTCAGTATCTTCTGGGAAGAAAATTCATCATCTACACAGATCAGAAAAGTCTAAGAAATATACTGGAACAAACTATTCAGACTTCTGAACAAGAAGTGGGCATTTAAGTTACAAGGTTTTGACTTTCAAATCTTATACAAACCTGGTAAGAACAACCAAGTGGCTGATACTTTGAGCAGATCTTTCTCTCCTAATGATTCACCAACCCTGTTGTCAGCTCTATCCACTCCAATTCCAGCCATCATCCAACACCTCAAAGAGTTTTACTTCAGTCATCCAACATGTGCAGAATTAATCACAAAATACACAACAACAGAAAACAATTCAAACACCTACGAATTCAAGAAGGGATTACTATACCTCAAGGGCAGACTCTTCGTTCCCGACGTAGCTGACCTCAGGCAAAAACTCATCCAAGAATTCCACGCAACACCTCTTTCTGGCCACTCAAGCCTTAAACCCACCCTTGCTCGCATTGCTGCATCTTTCACCTGGCCAGGAATTTACAAAGACACAAAAAAATTCATCCAACACTGCACCACTTGCCAGCAAAACAATTATCTAACCCAGAAAAAAAAAGAGGCTTATTACAACCCTTACCAATACCGGACAAAGTGTGGGACGAATTAACAATGGATTTTGTGACTCACCTTCCAAATTCCTTCGACCATACAGTATTCTGGGTCATCTATGACTATTTGACAAAATATGCCCACTTCATTGCCCTTCCCACCAAATATATAGCACAAAACCTAGCTAATCGATTCTCTGTGGAGATTTGTCGTCTTCATGGCATACCCAAGTCCATTACCTCTGATAGAAACCCTCTTTTTTTAAGCCATTTCTAGAAGGAGCTTTTGTGTGTCCAGGGAACCACCTTACAATACAGCTCTGCCTATCACCCTGAGACAGACGGCCAGACTGAGGTCCTCAACCGCTGTTTAGAGGCGTATCTGCGTTGTTTCACGAGCGATCATCCACGTCAGTGGTTCAAATTCCTCCATCTCGCTGAATACTGGCACAACTCAACCTTCCACAGGTCAATACAAATGACTCCTTTTCAGGCTCTATACGGTCGCCCTCCACCAACACTTGCTGATGTCCTCACTGGATTCCATTCTACAACAAAAACAAGAGATCTTACATAACCTGAAAGAAAACTTGACCAAAACCAGACAAAGGATGGAAAATCAAGCTAACAAGCACAGGATGGACGTTACCTTTCAAACCGGTTACATGGTTCTCCTCCGTCTTCAACCATACCAACAACAAACAGTCGCCAAAAGAACTTCTCAAAAACTAACCAAGCGCTATTTCGGTCTGTTCACCGGATCGAAGCGGTCGCCTATGAGTTGGATCTGTCGTCTTCTTCCAGAATTCATCCCATGGTGCATGTCTCTCAACTTCGGCAATATTTCGGATCTGACCCTTCCTCACACTTCAAACCTCTTCCTCAGTTCTTTGATGACTCTCCATCACCAAATCAACCACCTTCCATCATTCAAAAATCTTCCACTCCACAAGACTAGATCCACACCACACAAACCTAGACTGGCGGAAGGAAAGACAATCACAACAAAGACAGCGAGGTTTTCAAGTTCAAAGATGAACAAGGATTTGTCCTGCTTGAAGAAAAGGGTGATACCCAAAAAGAGAAAAATAAGATTATGGCGTCATCAGAGGAAGAGAAAGAACATGAGAAGAGTTCTAAGTGGGGAAATGAAAGAGTTAAGACTCTTTACTCACCCCAAGCTAATTCAGTTCCTCTCTCTCCCACCCACGTGACTCGAGATTTGAGCCATCACACCAACGCTCCATCTCAGCCCTCCATTCAAAACGGTGAACCTGAAGCTCCATCGTCACCATCCAATGGCTCTATGATTCATGCCCATACAACTGCTGCTTTAATTGGACCCTTCCTCACCGACCAGGGCGCCAATACGCTTTCACCACGTGGATGCATGAACCTTGAGGACAAGGTTCTCTTCCAAGAATGGGGCAATGATAGCATGGGTCAGACCCGACCTATAAGGACAACCCGCAAGCCCAAGAAACTAGAAGACTATGTCTACAATCTGGATGCTAAGCCCAATAACTATCTTTAGTTTTTATCTTCTTTGTGTATCGGGTTAAGCCCATATATTGTCAAGGGTCTAGGTTTAGATCAACCCTACCTATAAAAGGTGTAACAATTCCTCTTGGCAAGTCATGAATAAACTTATGCAGCTTTATGTTTCCTTCTTCTTTTGCAAATCTTAGTTTTATACTCATGTACATTAAACACGGTGAACAATGAATTAATTTGGCACAAAATGTCACTGACTATGTGATTAGAGAAAAGAGATTGTAATCAATAAGTGCATCTCTCTTTGCATGCCCCACAATCACATCTTTGTACTTTCGCAAATAAGCTCGCTTTCCGATTTGGTGTAAAGAACAACTTTTTGAGCTATGGTGAGGTTGACTTTCACCGAATTATGTATGAATTTCTTAGTGTAACTCAAAAACAATAGTGCATAATGCTCGACAAGAATAGTTAGGGAACCCACAACTGGAAGACAGAGTTCCTCCCTCAACGTCAATCTCTTGAGACAAGAGAATCACAGTAGATGAATCTGAGGCAACCTCGGCTAAATTCAGCTTCCGTCAACATAAATAAAACAAAACATCATAGAAGTTGGACTGTCATGAGATTCTTATAATAGTTATGGTGTCCAATTGTTGATAAGAAAATTTAATTCTCTTCATCCCATTAGAGGAGAAAATAAGGTAAACCTATAAAATTTATAATTGAAAGATCACTACTTCATAACTTTTGGAAGATCACTACTTCATACCTTTGCACCTCAATTCATCAAGATAACATGGATTTCGTTCAGGTACGCTTTCGCATTCATCATCTTGAATTGACATGAGATTATATAAATACTTTAGTTTTGGAAACTTGTCTATTGTTGATGTTGATTCTGTTTACAAGACATTTAAGAATTAGAACACGTTAATTAGACACAAGTAATCCTTTTAATTCTATTCGATAGTTTATGCATTCCTATGTCAATCAGATATGTCCTCATTGGTTTATTAAAAAGTCAGAATTGCAACTGGTGATCTTGAAATGAACATTGATACTTTGGATCTTGTAACACGTGATTTGCTGAAATAGTAAAATGTAATGTTAAGGTATAGAAAAAAGGATTAATTAGAGAAACTAATGAATTAGTTTGTTAGATAGTTGTTAAGTTCGGTTGTTAGTTTGGTTATTCATATCAAGTCTTTTTTTTTTGTGGTGGCTGGGATTTGAACCACATATCTTACATATATTATGCATCGTTCCTACCAACTGAGATCGGCTCACGAGGACATTCATATCAAGTCCTCATATCAAGTCCTTAAATAGCCTTTGTTTGAGGATAGCTTTGAATAATTGATTTTCATGACTAGTTAATCCAGATGAAAGGAGAGTGCTCCTTTGTGTTCATTGTATACCCTTATGCATTCCCAGCTATGATGCATAGGTACGGGTACGGTACCTGATACCGATACGGGTACCGGTACGTAATACGGTAAATTTTAAAAAATGAAGGTACGGGTACGTTGATATAAAACATAAGAAAAAAAAAAGATTTTTCAAGTGAATTAGTACACTTCTATCATCATGTTGCTAGAGAGTATAATTTTTTTTGTGCATCCCCTCTACTATTTTCATCAAAAGCAAGATAATTTTGGTTATTTTTTCAACGCCCGTACGTTTTTGTTGCACCAACGACGACGAAATAACTAAGTAAAAATAGGCACCGTTCAATACTAAATTACGAGTACCATACGCGTACCCAGTACAGGTGCGTACCTGGTACCGGTGCTTTTCCATGTTTGGAGTACTCATGCTTCAAGATTCCCAGGTCTTGATTAATATAGATTTCTACTTTCCACTTAAATTGGTGTAAGACAGTCCCTACAGAGCATAAATAGAGGTTTACATACCAATATCTATTTTCATAGTTCAGCAAAAAAAAAAACTGTGACCATCGAAGGGAAGTTCTACCAAAAACATAATGATGATAAACCACATACATGATTTCATGTACAATATTTGAAAATAACTTGTTAAAGTAACTCAAATCAAAATTGCATCAACACCCTTGTAGTATTCCATCTCTAGCAGAAAGCAAGGAAGCAGTACTATTCATTTCTGTTGTTGAATTAAAGGGGTGATCATCTTCTATTTTGAACCTCCCAAGCCTAGAAGAATCGTCTTCTCCGCAATCCAAAAGTGATTCTGACTCTCCATCCAAGTTCCACACCTCCTTACTAGGTTCCATATTTTCTTTAGAACTTGATTCAGATTTTTGAAGCAATTCATTGTTGCCAATATCATCATCTTTGTATATCATGGTTTTCATACTACCGAAGGTTGAGAAAGATGACTTATTTTCCTGATCTTCGTAGTTGTTTGAGTCGGAATTACATCTACCGAATGTGGTTGGCAATGATTTCTCGCGAAGAACGGCTTGTGTTGGAGTTGATCTTTGAGTGAAACTTCCAAAACCTTGAATACCTCTTGATAACCTTCTACATTGGTTTCTTTCTTCCTTGAGAAGGTTTCCTTCTTCCAACAGTTTCATTACTCTCTCTGATTTCTTTCTCACAGTTAGGCCCCAATTGAACCTGCAAATTTTCATAATATCTTTGTATCAACCGGAAGAAATTCAATGACCAAATTTTTTAGGTAAACAATTTTTTGGTTTTAACCCTCCTTTATAGGACAAAAGGGCCTGATAATCTGGAGTCTGGTCGCAAAGTAAGTAAAGTCTTGTAAAAAATTGTTCTGGTCATGATTTAAACTAGGGTTTTCCGGAACAACTTGATTTTAATTGAAACGCATTAACCACTTGATCTTAATCACTTTGTACTATAAAAATTGAATCGGGAAAAAGGTAAAATACTTACCCGTTCTCATCAATATATTGGAAACCTTTCAGCTGGTCAATAACATCTTTGTCACTCTGAAATTCCTCTGCTACACTTTCTGGTCCATGGGTCAACAAATGCTCAAGCACAATCAAGGAATTGTAAGAGGCCCTCCAATTCTTCTTTTCAAATTTAGCCAATCTGTTTTTGAATTGTATCAGTTCTTAATCCGTCATGATTCATTTATTAACAAAGAAGTGATCATGGTTTTAAATGAAGGTATGCGATCGCAATCTAGGCCATGACAAAATTATTTTTTATGTTGTTGATTGAGACCACGTATGTCGAATTCTATTGCAACTTTCTCAATACCAAGATTGCGATGCAACTGCGACCGCAATTTAAAACCTTGGAAATGATGAACATGCTAAGTTAAAAAATGAGGGGGTGTAGAAATACCTTTTATGTAGAATCTCTATAATCCTCCTATAATCATCTAGCTCAAAAGCAGCCTTTGAAATTGATCTGAGGGTTACAGTAGTTGGCGCCCATGGATTTCCATTAGTAGCCTCTTCTATCATTCTTCAAAGAGTAAAAACACAAAGGAAAAAAAGAAGTATATATATTAGAAATCCCAGAGCTATAGTTTTGGATATATAATAAAATTATAATTTGAAGTGTAATCAAGATTTAAAACAAATCAAAATCTTATGATTATACAAATAAAAATAACAAGCTCACAATTCTGCAGGCGTGACATCTGTTAGAGCTAATCTAGCAGTCTTGATTTTCTCTTTAAGGAAGAAAGAAGCTTGTTTTTTGAATTCATAGAAAGGGGTGCCCATTTTGCTATTGGTATTATTTTTGTTCTAAGTAACAGTGTGTGTTTATTTCCTTCCTCAAATGATAGAAAAAAGAGAGAGAAAGAAGATTAGAAAATTGGATTTAGGTTTGGTTGAATTAGTAAAATAAGGTGAGATCACAAATTTCAACTGATCCATTTATCTGATCAAGATCAAGATCTAGACCATAGTTATCACATGTAACGACCCTTTGGCACGATTGATAGTCCATGTTTGTAAAAAGAACAATTAATTCAATATTGATATGACATATGTGCTGCTTGGACTTTGATATAGAGAAATTAATTTTATTTAATTTGTGTATGACGTTTTATTAAATGCCCTTTATTTTTTATGAATTTTTTTTCTAGTTTCCTAGTGTTTGAACTTGTAAACACGTATGTGAAGTCGTCACTAGGGACAGTGGGGTGGTTCAGTTTTGAATTTTGAATTGTATTTCTAAGTCGGTATTTTTTAGGGTAGGCCAAGGCAATTAATCATGTGTGTGCTGTGTAGGGAACACTAGAATCTAGAAGCTCATGCATGATGTTCTTGTTTATAATGTATGATGTACATATGCTGCTATGCATGCTTTGCCTCAAAAAACAATGTAATATTGCATACATGTTGGTTTTAACCGTTGGGTTTCATTGTCAAGTTTCTTGAATAAAGAAGGAGGTTAGAAAATATTAGTTATTGGTGATTATGTCTCACATCGCTTAGTTTAGTGAAGCAAGGGGAAGACCAAAGCTATATATTGAACCTAGTTTCTTTGTTTTTAGATGCACCAGTCAGTAGCACTTTAAGCTTATATCTGACTTAGTTTAAATATTTGCTTTGTGAGAGTGTGGGTGTACCGGGACATTGGGGTGAGAGTGAGAGAAGTCTATGTGTTGCAAAAAATTTCACATAGTCATAATTCTCTAGTTGTTGGTTTAGACAACGGTCGTGGTTTTTTCTGCGGTTTTGAAGTTTCCACGTTAGACTCGGGTGTTATGATTGTGTTTATTTTTCTTCTTCAGCCCTGTTATTTCCTAACACTAACGTCGATAGTAATCTTTGATTCTTTGTTACTCCTTCATGAAAATAAAATAAAAAGTGCTCTTTTTTACTTCGGTCAAAAAAAAAAGTAACCTTGGTTACTATGAGCTTAAAGCCCCATGATCAAATTGAGTAAAGTTTAGTAAAAAATTGTTTTCTCTAAAGATTGAATTCAAATTTTCCTAATAATTCGTCCTTAAATGGAACTTTTTAACCGTTGAGTCTAATCACTTGATTATGGATGCTAAAAAAAAAAAGTATGTATTGAGTTGGAATACTCTTTTATTCTATTTTAGTAATTAATAAGAACCATAATTTTATTGGAAATGTTTTGTACTAGTATCTATTTTTTTAATGAAATGCAGAAGTCTTCTGTTATAGACAATACAGTAAAGGTTGGGACTAGAAATTCACACAACTCTCATGTTTAAATTTGAAAAAATGTGTCTAATAACAATATCGATACTGCCCGTTGAATTAGGTTTTACGGGCTAGATAAAGATATTTATTTTTCATCAAATATCAAACAAAAAACCTTTTGGATTTTCTGAATATTTGATAAAATTACAAATGCTCGCTATATATAATTTTGTCAAAACCATGCAAATTCAAACAGATGCAATAAGTTTTCTTTAAAAAAAAGCATTGAGTACATGTTTTGGCAAATGTTAGCATTTTATACTTCAACAAAATTATAATTTCGCTACCCTGTTCCAAATACTTACTGGTTAATCCATTGAGTTTACATTTTTACATGCGATTGATGATTAAATCCAAGCTACTATGTCCAAAAAACCATACATCATGAGACATGATTAAATCCAATCAATTTACTTTAGTTTTTTGATCTAGATTTACTTTCATGAGAATTAAAAATCCATCCAAACCATTGGAAATTTCGCCCGAATTTGAACAATTATCATCGTACTACACGTCCCTTTTTTAACTTTATAAACCAACAAAAAGTATTCATACAATTTTAAGCAAAAACTGTCTTCTTAAAAAACAAAATTAACTCGTTAAATGCAGAAATTTCTTCTAAAACCAAAACTATACAATGCCAAAAAATAATGTGCTCTAAAATTAGTGGAGCCTAACACAAGTTATAAGTACATTAGAAATATTTTACTTCATACCCCTCTTATTTTGCACATACCCCCATAAATTCAGTTAAACCCAAACATACCCTAAAATCTTAAAGAAATAAAATTATCCCAACTCTATTATGTTTCCGGAAACTCAAAAAATGACTTTCTCGAATTATATCCCTTCAAAAAAAAAAGACTTTCTCAAATTATAAATGTGTTACATAAATTTAATGTTTGGTTTTGACAAAACATGTGTGATTCAATAAAAGTCAAAAGTTTTGAATTGTCGGGAGCACATCAAAAACATTAATGATTTTTTTTTTTTATCAGGTAATCTAGTGGGTAGAATTTCACCATTTAAAATGAACAAATGGGAAATTCAATGTTTGAACTTCGGCCCCTACATATTGCAATGCATTGTTTTAAATTGTTATCAACTGAGTTATGCTCATAGAGATAAAATGTTTGTGCATTAGAGATATAATTTGGGGGTGGGAAGGGGATAAAGTATACTCGTCGGACATAGATGATTATAGTCATACATGCATTAATCATGAGGTTGTGAAAAGTGTTCTTTATACACCTACCAATTGCTAATAGGCACCTCAAAGTATCCAAAATACTTGAAAAGGCAATTAACTATCGTTTGCTTTGGAACGGTAGTTAACTATTGTTCAATCCAGAAAAATCATCTATGTTTTCTAATAAAAGTGAAATCATGCCTTCATATGTATGCTTCCTCAGGATTTAGTTTCATTATAAGAGATTATAAAGAATCTCTCATAGCCACTGCAACAAGAAGATGCTAGGGTTGCAGAAACTATAGGCATTTGAGGTGGATATTTTTTTGCCTTGGATTGTGGTATCTGAAACTTGATTGTAGAAAATGATGACCAAATTGTTGAGAGTGTTTTTATTGTGCTTGGGAATAGAGGGAAAGATGAAGTCTCTTAAGAAAGAACAATGAATAATTTCATCCGAAATAAAGAAGGATAAAAGATGAATTTTTGGGTTGAAAAGTAGTTAATAACCATTCCAGCTAAACAGTAGTTAACTCCTGTATGAAAGCGTAATCAACTATCATTGAGGACATTTTCGATAGTTCAAAAGTGTATGTGAACAAATACTAGTAGATGCCTAGCAATTTTTCAGAGAAGTTGAATTCAAGTATCGGCCTAAATTAAAGGTTGAATGTTTTGGGCTGAAGAATTATAGGCTCCGCTGGTCTAGTCAAAACCCTATACTAATTAAAGTCAAAAGAAATTTGTTAGGAGGAATGAATGAAAAGATGTCATGTAATGATGACGTGGCAAGTGAGAGTGGAACCATAACAATACAATTCAACATTTAATGGAGATGGATTGCATTGCATCATCAAATTCGAATTTGTGATGGGTTGTAAATTTCTGATTAGAAAGGTTAGACCATAAGAGTACGAAGAACAAAGGATGGCTGAATGTGCATTACTGCCTTTAAATTTAATGATCATAGTGACTGATATTTATTTGATGCGTCTGAGTGTCAGATGCTCGCCTCTGGCCGTTGATGTGCATTCAGTTATCAGTAAAGGATACTAAATTACTCATAGAACTTTAACATAAATTGGTTTAATTGCAATTTTGGTATTCTATTTTCGTCAATTTACGGATTTGATTTATTTGTTTTAGAATTTGTTTTGACCCTTCCATCATGTTTTTGGAAGGGAAATAAAAATGATGAAGTGATATGTTTTTAATGACGTTACATATGATCCGATGATAGAAAAATAACATTGTTGAATTTATTTTATTTTTAGAGGAGGAAAAAAAACAACATTGACTGACTAAAAAAAACAACTTTGATGAAATTATGAGAAAATCTTCTAAAAAATTTATTTATAAAATGTCATACTTTAGACCAAATATTTTATTAATGACAAAAACTGTCAAATTAAGCCTTTATAAAATTATCATTGTTTCTCTCAAAAAAAAAACATCATTGTTTTTATTTTATATATCATTTTTTGTTAATCTATATTGAATAGTCAAATGATACGGTTGTTAAGGAACGGATAGACTACTATTCATGGGATCTTAGCTTATTAAAAAGAACACATTCAAAAATAAATATACATACTGATTGATAGATATTTGGAATGAAATCATTAAGTAAATTGTTCATATGAGCTTAACTCAATCGGTAGAGATAAATACATAATATATGCAGAACTTGGAGTTCGAACCTCATACACTCTACTTCTCCACATTTAAAATGTGTGAGTTATAGTCATTAGGCTACTTGACCG
>Ga0228711_1006592_pt1 | contig 17165 bp, 13 predicted proteins | sample MedpolnodulmetaG_2_FD_177996 | JGI IMG/M metagenome (GOLD analysis project Ga0228711, IMG submission 177996) | Root nodule microbial communities from Medicago polymorpha collected in Santa Monica, California, United States - brown nodules | ecosystem: Host-associated > Plants > Roots > Nodule...
AAAAAAAAAAAAAAAAAAAAAAAAATAGAGAACCGGTCAGACCAAAAACTCGGCCGAGTCACCGGTTTTCACCGGTTCCGGCCGAGTCAACTGCATGACCGATCCAAATGTTGGCTCGAACCGGCTTACCCACCGGTTCACGGTCCGACCGGTTCGAGCCGAGTTTTAAAACTATGATATATTCTCTCTTTCTCAAACCATAGTCGTTACTCCTTTCTTCTTATTATTCTTGTCAGATGGGTGATTTAGGGTTAATTTTGATCCAAAAATCACCCCTCTGAGTTGTTTTTCCTTCTATCTTAATTGAATAAGTGATTTCACATAATTTCAGTTTTCTTTCGTTTGTTTTTGTGATTTCGTCGTCTCTGCACGACTTTGTTTGTTTTGATTTTCCGTCTTTGTGCGGTGTGTTTTTTATTTCTCATCTTAGTGAAGTGTTTATTTGATTCAGGTTGAAAGATTACCTTTGAGCAAGTGCAAATCCGATCAATGACTTTGGCGTCGTCAACGTTGCAGATCCAGAGACATAGTATTCTTGAGATTTTAATATAGTCATATTCATATTTGTAGGCATAGGTACTTTACAGTTTTATATTATTTGTGAGTTTGTTCACATTTTCATTCTTTTTGTTTTTAGCAAATTTAAATTTATATTGTATTAATATACTCTATTAATTTGAACAAATAAATATAGTTTATTTTCGTAAAAGAAAATAAAAAAATCTCGACGGCCACATTCAATTCAACTAAACTTTATTTTTCTACAACAATAACAATCGATATAATTACATAACGTTAAATTAAGAGAAAGAGAGAGAATGACAATGGAATGTTTTCTTCTTTGGTTACTTTACCTTTTGCTTTCCAGCTTAGCTGTGATTGACAATCACATGGTTAAAAACGATAATAACGACTACCAGCTAATAATACCTACTAAACTGCAAAGCAAATCCCAAATCAACTCCTAATAATCATTTCTTATATCAATTTAGGGTTCTAATCTCAAATCTTAGTATTAAAAAAATAAAATAAAATAACCTTATGAAAAATTGAACTGGTCCCCATTATTGAATCCTATCATCTTCACCACATGCACCCATCATCATCATCATCAACAACTAACAATTAACAAATTTCACTTCAACATCATTCCCTACCTTAACCCCAAATCATATCAAAATTATAATCACAATTTATGCTTCCAATTTCAATTTCAATTTCAAATCTTTGAGATTATTTTTTTATTTTTTTTTTAATTTGTCTCTTTCCCTTGAAAATTCCCAAGCCCAAATCCTAATTATGAATTTATAATGTTCCCTAAATTATTTGTTAGGGTTTCAATTTCAAATCTTTCTATTTTATCAAATTAGGGTTTTTTTTTCCTTCCACAAACACAAACCGACCCATCATAGTTATCATTATCAAGTTTCGATTTTGAAGTTGAAAATGGCGACAAGAGGCACCAGATCGGAGAAGGTGCGACGAATTTTCAACCAATTCGACGCGAATCATGATGGGGGTTTGAATAGGGAAGAAATGGCGTCGCTTGTTGGTGCTGTAAACCCTAGGGTGAAATTCAGCGATGAACAAATCAACGCAATTCTCGATGAGGTTTTTCGAACCTATGCTGAATTTATCGATGGTGAGAGGGGTTTGACCTATGAGGGTCTTTTGAGAACTTATGATGATGGTGCTGGTGATGTTGATAGGGATTTTGATGCTCTAGCTCTTGATCTTAATGTTGATGAGGCGGGGAAGACTCCGGCGCCGGATTCTGAGGCTTCTTCGTCGATTGTTGATGAGAGGATGGCGGTTGAGTCGCAGAAGAAGCAGCGGACGGCTGCGTGGGCAGTGTCGCCGAATCACGGTATTGTGTTCGATGAGACGTGGAAGATTGTTGATGATTTAGAGATTTTGATAAAGAGGTTGAAGTTGAAGCAAGCTAAAGATGGGAAAGTGAAGGGTGAGAATTTTGATGCTTATTCTGATGCGGGTTGGTCTCGCGAATTGGGGCCTTCGACTGAGATTTCGGATAAGAGAGTGGTTTGGGATGAATCAGGGCATGATTATGCTGTTTTTGTGAAGGAAGTGGGTGGTTTGAGAACTAGAGCTGATAATGCTAGATCAAGAGAAGAAGCTTTTGATGGACATATGGCAATTGGTAGAGTTTTGTATGAACATCAATTGTTTAAGGAGGCTTTGATTAGTTTCAAGAGGGCTTGTGAATTGCAACCTGTTGATGTTAGGCCTCATTTTAGAGCTGGTAATTGTTATTATGTTCTTGGAAGGTATAAGGAGGCAAAGGAAGAGTTTTTGTTGGCACTTGAAGCTGCTGAGGCTGGTGGAAATCAATGGGCTTATTTGTTGCCACAGATTTATGTTAACCTTGGTATTTCGTTGGAAGGTGAAGGTATGGTTTTGAGTGCTTGTGAGTATTATAGGGAGGCTGCAATTCTTTGTCCTACGCATTTTAGAGCTTTGAAACTGTTAGGTAGTGCTCTTTTCGGCGTAGGGGAATATAAGGCTGCTGTTAAGGCACTTGAAGAGGCTATTTTCATGAAACCGGATTATGCTGATGCACATTGTGATCTGGCTTCGGCTTTGCATGCTATGCGTGAAGATGAGAGGGCGATTGAGGTGTTTCAGAAGGCTATTGATTTGAAACCGGGTCATATTGACGCTCTTTATAATTTAGGTGGATTGTATATGGACTTGGGTAGGTTCCAGAGGGCTTCTGAGATGTATACGAGAGTTTTGGCTGTGTGGCCGAATCATTGGCGGGCGCAGTTGAACAAGGCTGTGTCGTTGTTGGGAGCTGGTGAGAACGAAGAAGCCAAAAAAGCTTTGAAAGAAGCACTGAAAATGACAAATAGGGTCGAGTTGCATGACGCGATATCGCATTTGAAGCAGCTGCAGAAAAAGAAGAACACATCCAATGGGGATATTTCGGAAGAATCACCATTTGTCATAGTTGAACCCTCCAAGTTTAAGACAGTTGGTGAAAAGACTACTGTGAGGCAGGAACTAGCCAGTGCTCTGCAAATTAGAGCACTTCAGAAGGTTGCTAGGTTGAGTCGTTGTAATGTGGAGCTTTTGAAGAAGGAAATGAGTGAAAATGATGTGCCGGTGTCGTATTCTGGTACCGGAGTACCTGAAAAATCCATCCGGAAACCGAACTTGGAAGAAATTCTTCGCAAATTGCTTAGTTTTCTGAAGCCAGACACTTTTCAAGGAGCTGTGAAAGCCATAAATGAGAGGATTCTTTCTGTTTTGGATGAAAATGGTTCAGGCAGATTAGATCTTGGAATGTTCTTTGCTATTCTTGCTCCTATTTGTGGCGGTCCTCCAGAGAGACGAAAAAGGATCGCCTTCGATGCACTGTTGTGGCGTCCCATGAACGAAGATGGTGCTAATTTAAAGAAAGTTGATGCTACGAGATACATCAAGTTGTTAAGGGCTGTTTATGTTCCTTCCCAAGGTGTTAGCGAATTGATGGAGGTTCGTGGAGACGTAGACACTTCAATGGTGTCTTTCTCTGAGTTTCTAGTTATGTTTGATGATCCAGATTGGGGTTTTGGTATTATGCCTACCTTAGCGAAGCTTGAAACAGGAGATAGAAACCGACATGGCAAAACCATGTGTGCAGTGTGCCGCTATCCTATTATCGGTTCGCGCTTTAAGGAGATAAAATCTCATTTTAGTTTGTGTAACCAATGCTACAGTGAAGGAAAAGTGCCTTCTACATTTAAGCAGGAAGAGTACAGATTTAAGGAGTATGGAAACGAGGGTGACGCCATGAAAGATAAGTGTACTTGCTTTAACTTGCAATCACGGAATGAAAAGTAGATAGAGGAATTCAATCCTTTTTTTTTTTTCTCTTTTGATTTTTTGTTTGATTATTATCTTGGATCATCCTCTCACCTTTGTAATTTAGCTTTTCAGTGTGAAATATTTAGCTCGTGAGTTCATCAGTTATTGTCATTTTTTTAATAATTGAATATGGAGATGATTTAACTGTTTTAGTAATTGTGTATAGTTATCGTGAAACCTTTAGACCTCTTTGGCCGTAAACATTTGTGTTCATCATGCTTCTTTATCAATTCTTACAAATGATGGAGCTTGTATATTAAGTCCAGATAAACTTGCAAGTGTGTAATGGAGATTGTTTGATGTTGAACAAATTTAACAAGGAACTTTTGTCAACAACTGAAGGTTGGATTGAAGAGATACTTATAGTGAAAATGGGATTATTTTGTGGATCTGTTTGATGACCTATATCACAGACAGGCATTATTAGTCTTTTGTTGGATTCGTTAACAGATGGTGAATATTGAGAAATGTTCAAGTAAAGAAGCTGCATTCCTGCTTTATAGAAGTTTTTGGCCTCATCTTATGCTGCAATTTGTATTTATAATAACTTGTCAAGTCCCCGACTCATCTCAAAATGTTGGCTTCATCTCTTTGCTTCCACTATGCCACTACTTAGTTAATAGCCTAGATTCTTAACAAATCAACAATGTTTATAATATCTCAATTTTCACATGCCCCATTCACCATATTCACCTGCTAAACTGAACTGTATCTCTCCTCCTTTAGATGCCTCGCTCTCTTCATGCCTTCTAGATATTGTCATTTAGACACTTGCAAAGCGCTAAAGGGCCTTTGGTTCCTGTGATACACTATAATGCTAGGAGGTCCAATGACCAAACTCCTGTATAAGATTTTTGTTTTGGAAATAGTTGATGTTAATGTGCTTGTTAATTGTTAGTTTGCTGGAGGTGGAAATCGATCGTGAGACCTCCTTTATCACTCTACTCCAGACTCCCCACTTTTTTAAATCAATTTCAATACTGTCGATTAGAATCAACACTTGTAAACAAAATGCCACATCAGTGTTCATCAATCAAATGTCAATGAAGACTATGGGTATTCACAGGGCGGATTAGTTCAATTTTGAGGTTAAAAGTCATCGTAACCACAACGTAGAAAAACATGTGGTTTGGTTTGGTTGGTTTTTAAAATAAAAATCAAATCAAACCAATGTTATTTGGATTGGTTCGGTTGTTGTAGTTTTTTTATGTACAATACGATCTTTTGTTTCCAACATTAAAATCAAATTGAAAAGTTAAAAACAATTTATTTTCAGCAATGTTTCAAAATTCATCCTAGTTCATCAAACACTACACTTTTATTTTCATCCAACAATGTTGTCGTCATTATAGAACAAATTAAAAATAGAGACTAAAAAGTAACCCCGATAAGACATGCAAAAAATCTAATATTTTATCATTCTCCAAAAGTTTTCATTGAGTTTGTATGATTTAAAATATATATAACAAATAGATCAGCAAAACTGCAAGTAGCATGAAATTTAACAAGAGAAAAAAATGTCATTATATAAAGTTTTCTTTGAGTTTATATGAATACATCAAAACCAAATATAGTTTTTTGTGGTTTCGATTTGAGTTGGTTCGACATTTGGATTTTCTATTGGGTTTGTTTGGTTTTGAACACCTCTAACGAGGATTAAAAATTACATAAGAGCGTAATTTTTTTTTTTTAATGACTTAAGAGTGTAAACTTTCATGGTAAAATTCGAACAACCGAAGATTAGAGGCAAAAATCAAACAAATAATGAAAATGTTGGTGTCAAAAATGTATTTTTTTTTGTTGAGTAATCTAATGATTCGAGTTCATACATTTTAAATATAGAGAAATGAGAAATTTAGGTTGGATCTTCGGTAAATCTTAACACCTCTGTAATATTGTTCTTGCAACTATCAATTCATGTAACGTCAAAAATGAATTTAAACATAAAAGTTTTTTTTAGAGGATTAAACATAAGTTAAATGATCAACAATATTTAAGCAAAAAAATAAAACAAAATAAATATTCACCCTAAAGGGGTTTCTCTTTATTTCTCTCCCTTCTCAAAGTCACAACTCATTCTACTCTCAAATCAAATCAACATCACTTTCTCCAATGGCGAAAAAGCAATCATCAGCAATCGCTAGGGTTTGCAACCACCCTATCATCCGCCGCACAAAGGAAGCTGGCTCCGACGCCACCGTCATCGCCAAGAAGCTCCTCCGCAGCACCGGCAAAGCAGCATGGATCGCCGGAACCAGTTTTCTTGTACTTGTTGTTCCTCTCATCATTGCCATGGACCGTGAACAGCAGATCAATGAACTTGAATCTCAACAGGCCAATATTCTTGGAACTCCTTCGCCTCTTGCTGGCTAAAACCCTAGTTCTTGTTTTTAGGGTTTTTGTTTATTTTTTTGGAATATTGAGATTGTGTTGAGATTTGGAATTTGTGATACTTATATATGGATTTATGATTTTGTTTCAATTTTAATTGTTTGTTTGATTATGTGATATTGTGTTATGTGGAGAAAAATTGAATTTTTTGTTGATTCTGTTAGTTTTATGAGATTTTTGTAGTTATTTTTGTTTCAGAGTATGATGAGAATTGGGGATTTTATTGTGTCTGATAGGGTTTAGGGTTTTAGGTAAAGATTCACTATGACAATTTAGGAATTGTAATAGTTTTTTATGTTACTGAAACCTCAACCCTACACTGATTGAAGCGGCATTGGCTGCATTTGACCTTAATTCTCTGTGATATTAAGGATTGTGACGTCACTACAATTGTCATGATCAGCTGCCGTAACGTGTTTGTTGTTTTGATTCTGTTAGTTTTATGAGATTTTTGGAGTTGTTTTTGTTTCAAAGTATGATGAGGATTGGGGATTTTATTGTCTGCTGGGGTTTATGGTTTTAGGTAAAGGTTCACAACGACAATTTAGTAGTTGCAATAGTTTTTTATGTTGCTGAAAATCTCAACCCTACACTGATTGAAGCGTCATCGGTTGCAATAGAACTTAATTCTCTACGGTATTAGGAATTGTGACTCGATTACAATTGTTATGACCTTTGTCTAAAACCCTGTGTCAGCTGCTGTATTTATTTTGTTGTTTTGATATTATTTGGTTGAATGAATGGTTTCTCTTTTTCTGGGATTATTGTTTTCGATACCAAGGGATTTGGACTAGTGAACCCTGCTAGTTTTTTAGGTAAAGTACATGATAGCAAACTATTAAAAGACTTAATTTTGGTATATATTGTTTTGATTTTTTTGGCTGAATGATTGATTTTTGCCTTCTGGATTTGATTGCCCGTTGTAGTGTTAGGCTTGTGTTAACCAAAAAGACTAAGGTTGCTTAATGAGAGTTTGGCAATGCTAACTCCTCAGCATTGTTAATTTTTTTAATCAAAGGGCATGCCAGAAAGGTTCTGAAGTGCTTTAATTAGATCCATGCTCCATGGTTGTAGTTGTTTTAAACTTAGAAATCCAATATATCTGCCTGCACTGTCCAATTGCACATCTTGTTTTGGTATACAAACAGCTAGTTTCATCCTTGGAGTGTTTATGGTGCATGTAGTTCTTGTTATTTGTATATTTATTGGCTTGCTTGCTTTATGGTTAGTTCTTTTTCCTCACAATATTAATTTTTGGATCTAAATCCTGTGGTATGATGACCTTTATTGTTGTCATTCTAATTTTAGCCAATGTAGTTTCCAGATGGACAGAGTATTGTCCTCTGGTTCCTTATATCCTAGTCTGCTTGTTTCTTTGTTGTTGTTGCCTATGTCTGTTCTATGATATTGTCTCTGTACATTGTTGTCGTTTCCAGGAAATTGCAATAAGTTGCCAACTTTTTTTGGTGGATCAAGTTGCTAACTAACAGTAAAACATTGCCAATAAGTTGCTTTAATTTTCTGAGTTATTTGAATTGACTGATTTACTCAGATGCTTTATTTTAGCGTTTTCAGTTGGTTCTATTGAATGAAATCTCGGCTCATTTGTTTAATGTCAAGACTGTTTTTCATTGTCTTACCAATTAATGATTTTTAAAATTTAAGTATTCACATATTAAAGAGACAGTACCCTTTACTGAGAGGATTGCATGGGGTAAAAAACTCATTCTGAAATGTGTTTACTATGATTGTCAAGTGTTCATCAAGGGAATGGTGTATGGTTTTCTGTAGTGTTTTTGCAGAGTATCACACCGTTGGCTGTAATGTACAGATTATTAATCGTCATTCTTGCGCTTAACTGCTTTAGAATCGTTCTGGTGTCTTAGGGATTCCAGGGAAGTGGGTATATCACTATACCATTTTATCTCAAGATTTAAATAATATTTGCTAGGCATTGATATTTTGCTGTTTAGCTTATGATACTTAATGGCAAACGAATTGGTTGGTTTTATTGGTGTTTAATGCGCTCTGTTTTTTTTTTGTATAAAATGTGTGTTCAATACCTTCATTTATTCTGAAGTTCTATACAGAAATGTAAGCCTTTAACAAGACCCTGTGCCCTTATCCATATGATGTTATTTTGGTCTATTATTATATTCATATCCACATTCGTTACTAGTTATTTTCTTTATAGTTTGTTTGGATTGACATCTTGATACTCAAGGCTTTCTTCATACACAACTAAAGGTCTGTTTTAGGAAGCTTAATATTTTCCACTAAAATAACTGTTTATATGAAGATAATTCGGCTATTCATATACAAAAAAAGTAACACAGCTCAATTTATAGTAAATTTAGTTTTGATAAAAATAACGGCCGGTAGCCAAGCTCAAACGCCGCGTAGAATAGAGTTTGCTTCTGTTGTCGGCATTCACAGGATGAATTTACGTGTTTCTTGACCATCGAAGTGCTATGAGAGGGGAACAAAATTCCTGAGTTTTGTTTTCACTTTTCCTTCTAGCATTCCTTCATCCAGACTCATTTAACCTGAGTTTTATTTGAATTTATCCATCCGGGCGCGGGAATACATATATATTTTTTCCTTCCGGATTGGTAAATTTGAAGGCATGCTGTTTTCAAGTAATAATTGTGGCTTAAAATAGCTCTCTTATTTTAACAGTAAGTAAAAAAAAAGTGGACTTGTTTTTTTTTCTTTGGACTTGTGTGTGTTTGTGAGAAGAATAGAATTGGATTATACAACTCAAGCAATCTAATATTTTCCATGAGATTCATTCTTGTGTTTTTAAAAGGTTGATAACAAAGTATAGAAAAATAGGAATCAAATAATATGATAGAATAAATAATTTACTACCAAATGAATCTACAACATGGCGAGCCAATGTGTATGTTTAATGTCCGACCATACCTCGAATACGATTATCGTAAGTAGAGTACACAAATGACAGATTCTTTAATGGACATGTCTACAAGAGTAGAACCTCAGTAAAAAAAAAGGTTATTAGAATCAGAATCGATGCATAAAAATCAAAATCTTATGCACACTAGCAACATTAGTACATTAAATGTTATGTGACATAACAATCTACCTATATCACTTGTGACATAACATTATATTTTGAACAAATTGGAAACGTAACTAATCTTATCTTGATAGTATCTCTTCTAACTATATCATAGGACAGTGGACACAATCTAGCCACCTCAGCAATAACCACTTCACAAAATCTCCCTCTCATCACATCTTACTTATTAAACTCTCCAACTTATGCACTTCAGTTTTACACCATTCACCACTACCATCACAACAACATGGCTACTGCAGCAGGCATGACTTCACTGTTTTCATCTTCCATCAACACTGTCAAATGTCTACGTTCCAAAAACTCCTCATTAGATACATCCTCAAACCGCATGTTTGTATCTTTGATCTCACAATCCTCAGTGGAACCTTTGTCCATTGGTACAACAGTTGCACACAAGTTATGGTTTCCTAGAGTTTCTGTTGCTGTTGGACAAGAAGAGGCTGTTGTGGATGTTGAGGATGAAGAGAAAGTTGTAGTGGAAGAGGAAGAAAAAGAAGAAGTAGTAGTAGAAGAGGAGAATGGAGGGGAAACTGTAGCAGAAGTAGACACTAGGACTAAGCTTTATTTTGGTAATTTGCCTTATAGTGTTGATAGTGCACTACTTGCAGGGTTAATTGAGGAGCATGGTAGCGCAGAATTAATTGAGGTACTTCATTATCTAACTATTTTCAATACTCATCATTAAGAACTAGGTCAACTAGCTATGCAACACCGACACTTCAGATTAAATGCGTGTCTAGGGTTCGACATGTGTTGGTGTCGCAAGTGGACATTTAACCGATTTCATTTTAAAAAATTGTTATCAGTGTTTACGTGTTAGTCTCAGTGTGTCATGTTTGTGTGTTAGTGCTTCATAGATAACTAGAAGATTGTTTGCTATAACAGAAAAAGTCATGAAGCTTTGCAGTTACTATCTATATGATGATTTAGGCACTTCTAGCTACAGCTTTCGTTTGTGCTAATTGAAATGAAAGTTTCTGAAAATCTATGCAACTAGGGCGTTTAGACGAGTTTATGTAAAACTTATTTCGACTTATCCATAGTATAAACTCACGTGTAAATGTTTGAAAACACTCACTAGTTTATGATATTCTTCAAGATAAGTGAAATAGAGTTTGTCTTGTCTCCAGTTTGATTTCCATCGATCAGAGTCTGAAATAATTTTTGAAGCATATCTTAACATTAAGACCTGTTAATTTTCGCCATCATCATTATCAATCGCATCTTTATCAGTTTTTGTCCCAAATAACTCATTATTGTGACTTAAACTGTGAAAGGGGCTTCAGATTCCTGAATTTACAATTCATTAAAGTAACTTATCATAAGTGAGAAATGCAACAATCCAACTAAATTTATAATCTATAGAGAGATTTTCGTACTGAAGATTACATCGAATGTTTACAGAAAAGAAATGTGCGAGAAAAAGAGAAATTAAAGTGTTACACATATTAAACTATAAAACTTAGTTATGGATAGACTTTGGCAAATTAATATATTAAAAAGAAAGAAAAAAAGAAGATAAAAACCAAATTTTCTGCCATTATTTTTCAGTATTCATCCCTCAAACTTGTATTGTATGATATGGTTTATCCATGTTTATGTTTCATTCCATGATTTACAATAATGATAATGATTTGTATATGTCTTTAGGTTCTTTATGACAGAGACACTGGAAAAAGTAGAGGCTTTGCATTTGTGACAATGAGCTGTGTTGAAGATTGTAATGCAGTAATTCAAAATCTTGACGGGAAAGTAAGAATCACTATCTACAGTCAATTTCTATGTAATGTTTCAATATTTTTGCATGCTAACATTTGTAAATGAACAACTTCTCAGGAGTTCATGGGGCGAACCTTGCGGGTGAATTTCTCTGACAAACCTAAACCAAAAGAACCATTGTACCCTGAAACTGAGTACAAGCTTTTTGTTGGGAACTTGTCTTGGACAGTAACTTCTGAGAGTCTTACACAAGCCTTTCAAGAACATGGAACTGTTGTTGGAGCTAGGGTGTTATATGATGGCGAAACCGGAAAGTCTCGTGGCTATGGCTTTGTTTCCTATGCCAATAAAGCAGAAATGGATGCCGCCCTTACAATCATGGATAATGTGGTATGCTACTTCTCATCGATTCAATCTTTTATGCACAGCAACTTTTAAAAAACGGCCCGTGACTTGAATTTGAGCGAACATAATTTTTTTTCATGACTTTCTAAGCATAATGTGACAACAATTGACACTGAATCAGCTGTATTTGACTGCAATTATATGCAAATGTCAACGATAGCTGTATGATTGTAATTGTGATTTAAAACTTTGGTTACAGTTATACATTTATGTGTGTAAAAAGTTTTTCTTTTTTTGTCTTCATGACCACAATGTTACAATGATTGAAGCTGTATCAGCAACATTTGACCACAATTCTCTGTATTATCAATATTAGTAGTGCGATTGTGATTATGATCTAAAACTTCGGTTATACGTTTGTCTGTGTAAACAAGGAATTGTGATTTTTCTTATTGTTTCTTTGTAATTTGTGCACTTCAGGAACTAGAAGGACGAACATTGCGAGTAAGCTTGGCTCAAGGAAAACGTTCATAAGGTCGATAGAAACTCGAAAAAGGCTCATAGATGTTCAACAATGGTGCCAAAGAAATGAGAAGGGGATGTCCATGTACCTACCATGATACACTTGCTTCACCTTGATGAGAAGTTCCTTTTCATTTCTTGTGGTGTATAAATTATTTCATCCCATTTTCATAAGATACACTGACCCAAATGATATTTTGTCGTGTTAAAATTTTAGCTAGTGCTAACATTGGCTATATTATATTGCTTCTTTCATTCTTGTCTCAATGAAAATCATATATTGAATTTGAATGCATACTCTACTCCATGCAACATTTGCTATGAAGTATTAAGCACCTAAAGGTTAAAAGTTTCATATCCTAGTGAAATGACAAATATCAACATGATAGGAATATCTCATACTTTCAAGCCTTAACCCAACTTTTTACTTTCACATATATAATTCTCTGTCTATTGTTAGTTTTTTGTGCATTCGGATGATTAACGGGTTATGCTTAGATGATCTAATTAGAAACTGTGATGAGCATGGAGAACAATAGTCAGAATTAACCAGAATCTTAAGCTTTAACAAAATGTTTATATAGTCATATGCGGAGTTCACATAAAATGACCTTACTATGGACCTTAAGCATTTTACTAATATTTTGTTTGCTTTGTTTTACCCTACTTTAACCGTTCATCTAACCTATTGTTTAGATTTAATAACACTTCTCTTTGAAGTTAATCGACAGAAAGACGAAACAGAACTACAACGAAATCAACATGAGAATAGAAACTCCTGTTACTTTAGGAAGAAGAAAAAAAATGCTCCAAACGATCTGCAACTTTATTAGCCTCACGAAAAACATGCTGGATACGGACCCACCAATCAGCAAGAAGAATGCGTCTAATCCTCTTCACCATTTAATAAAATTGCTGTCAAATGATAGCAGCAGTGGAAGTGTGGTGCTTGTGGCTGGCGCGCGTCTAACCCTCTTCACAAGCACTCCCACTTATGCTACCATTTAATAAAACACTTTTAGTCCAATCGTGATTGCATTATTTTTATCTCACAAATTTCAATTGGGTCATTAAGTTTATCGGAGTTTTTCCAATTTTTAAAGGGTTTAACTTTTGATATTCGAACAATGAAATTGTGTTGTATAGACAAGAAGATTCCTAGATAAATGTAAATAGACTATGCATGGTTACCACCACCACCAGAAAATTTGTTTGTCTAACAATGTTAGCAATTCTTGGCATGCGAATGCAGAAAATAATGTTGTAACAGCTTTACCATTGCTGTTGTTGGATATCATAATTGTGAATCATGTTTTATTTTTAGGGAAACTGTGAATCAAGTTGTTTCTTGTAGAAGTGAAACAACAACATAAATTTTTCTTCTATTCATTAAAAATTCAGAGATGGTGTTGCATATTGTTAGAACATAAAGAGGAAGAAGAAGTTACTTGCGATGCAAGTAACTTGAGCAAAACTTAACAAAGCCTCAATATGCCAGCTGTGCCAGCTGTGTTTCTGTTATGACAGTTACAGGAGTTGTGCTACTATGTAGTTAGTGTATGATAGATATTATGTACTCTCATTAGCTTATAAATAGGTGTTTGCACATTGTAACAGATTATTCAATTCAATAATGAAATTTCTCTTCTCCATTCACTTCATTTCTCTCTCATTTTGAGTTTCTTATTATGGTATCAGAAGCCTTCTCTTTGGAGAAGGTGGTTACGATTCAGTTACGCTTCATTTCCGCCATGGATGCGTGATTCTCAAGCTTTCTTCTTCTTCGTTTCTCTTCTTCTTTTCTGTTGAAGCTTCTTCAACCTTTTCTACTTTCTCTTCGTTTTTCTGTGTTGATTCTTGTCTCTTCCATTTTTTGATTCTTCATCAATCAATCATGGTGCGTAATCAAGATCCAACACAAGATCTCTCTTCACCTTACTATGTTCATCCCAGTGATGGACCTCATTCAGTTTCAATCAAGCCTCAATTGAACACGTCCAATTATCAAGTTTGGGCGCGTGCTATGCGTAGAGGTCTTGGGGGCAAGAACAAATATCAGTTTGTAGATGGAACAATTCTTCCTCCTACATTTGATGATTTGAATTTTTCTGCATGGGAAAGATGCAATAATCTCATTCATTCTTGGATCATGAATTCTGTTTCTGATAATATTGCACAGAGCATTGTGTATATTGATAATGTTTCTGATGTTTGGAAGGAGTTAAAGGAGCGTTTTAGCAAAGCTGGTCGCATTCGTGTTTGGAAGCTCAAATCTAAGATCAATAACCTCAAGCAAGGTACTAGTTCTGTCAATGATTATTACACTGAATTGAGATCTCTTTGGGAAGAGTTTGATAGTCATAGACCTACACCTTCATGCATTTGTCCTCAGAGATGTGCGTGTGCTTCCATGTGAAATGTTAAAGAATTTAGACATGAGGATCAAGTAATTCAGTTTTTGAGTGGTCTTAATGACAGTTTTTCAATTGTTCGCACTCAAATTTTGCTTATGGATCCTTTACCTCCTCTCAACAAAGTATATTCATTAGTGGCTCAAGAAGAGAGTCATGAAGGCATTGATGTTGTTGATGATAGTAAAGTCCTGGTTAATGCTGTTGAGTCCAAGAAACCATATGGTAGAGGAAAGGGTTTCACTCCTCAGGGAGGGAAAGGTAGCAGACAATGCAGCTTCTGTGGAAAATCAGGACATACCATTGAGACTTGTTATAGGAAGCATGGTTTTCCTCCCAATTATGGTAATGGTAAATTCAACTCTAATGCCAATTCTGTGCAAACTGAAGATTCTGATGAAAGTTGTAAAGGATCTAGTGAGATGACTGCTTCTGGTTCATTGCCTGCATTTACTAAAGAACAGTATGATAGCATTCTTGCCTTAATTCAATCCTCTAAGATTGCATCTCCTCAGCATATGGTAGATCAGGTCAACACTTCAGTTTCAATTGGTCATCAACCAGTTGAGGCTTCTACATCAGGTATGCTTATTGTTCTTTGCCTCTTTCCCATTGTTTGGCCTGTGTTAAATCCAACTCCTGGATATTAGATTCAGGAGCAAGTGATCATATTTGTTCCTCTTTGGACTGGTTTACCACATATTATACAATTGAGCCTACCAATGTTAAACTTCCCAATAATAACATTGTTGTCACCAATATAGCAGGCACCATCAATCTCACACCTCATTTAGTTTTACATAGAGTTTTATACCTCAAAGATTTTTCTTTTAATTTGATTTCAGTCTCAAAACTGTGCTCCAGTTCAAATTGCATCTTACACTTCTTTCATAAATATTGTGAATTGCAGGATATGACCTCTCTCAAGAAGATTAGTTTGGCTGATCTATGTGAATGATTGTACAAACTGAGAGGGTTGTGTTAGGTCTAGACAGTCAACGTAAAACTTTGTTGAATCTCTATGACATGGACCAAATACGAAATAGTGTGAATGCTAGGTCGTTTCTTGAAAGCAACACGCTATATAGCTTGAGTACAGTGTCAAATGATCAAGGGCCGTTGCATCGCCGCCTGGATGCAATGAAAAATAAGCAAGGGTTCCAACATCTTTGTGAACGGGTGCGGATAAAGAAGCTAGTGTACAATAAGGCACAATATTGTCTAACCATCAAAGTCTAGCATAAGTGATCGAATTTATGCTTACAAAAGAAAGAGTCAAATTCATAATTCATTTGTAATTTACTTAGGATATAATGTAACTTCTAAGTCATTTGCAAGAAACTTATTGTTTATTTTATTTTTAAGTTTGTCATTCCATTTTATTTTTGAAAGAGTTAAAATAGAATATATCAGCCGAACCTCTTAATCTTCCAAACACAAAGGAGTGCCAGGAAAACACTAAAAGAAAGAAACAACTATAATTACATCAAAAGTCTTGAAAGAAAACAAAACAAAGTAAAAAGAGCGAAAAAAAACTAGCTCACTAGAAAGCAACTCCCAAACACATAAGGGAATTAAGTCACCACATATGATAATTAAAAGCAAAATTGACGTGACTCGTCATCATTCACCGGATTGAAGCTAAAAAAATTTCGAGAAAATAATGAATAGTGTCCACCCTTTGCTGAAAAATGTGAGTATTTCTTTCTCGTCAAATGACTCAAACACCTGACAACCAAATCAGATGAAGAACTGAGCAAATGTTTTTGGAAAAACCACCCAAAAATCCAAATTGAATTAAATGGTCAGAAACATGTTATGAGTGAATTGTGATAAAATCTAACCAATTGTAAATATGAAACCAAATTGTGCAAAAAATATTCACAAATTAAAAGCAAATGGTCCACATCATCTAGATTACCACAACCACCCACACAAAGTTGTACATTAAGCTGAAGTACTATCCTCCTAATTAAATTATCTATTGTTGGAATACGGTTATTGAGAAGCCGCCAAATTTTATTATTCATGATCTTTTGAGTAACTTACTTCTTCTAATTTTTATAAATAAATTTAGAGTAGGTAAATATATTTTATTGAGACAATTAAACATAAAATACACTTAATCAAACAAATAAAAATAATAATTCTATTGATTGGAGAGGAATCCATAAAATTTTCTCTCTTACAAAGATATATTTATTTATTTTATTTCTTTTATTACATTTTATAAAATTAATTAATTAGATAGAGATAATGAAGATGAGAGTATGTGTGATAGATGGAAACTCATCATCATCACCACTACTGCCAAGGCACCACATTCCTTGGTTACCTTCCTCGACCACCTCAACCTCGTTATTCTCCTCATCCATGGCGACCCTTTCACACAAAACCCTTCTCTCATTCTCGTATCTCTTTCTCCTCCAACAACTTCCCACGTTGGAATTCCAATGATGACACTTTTCCACCTCCAAACTTCAGCTTCAACTTCAACAATGCCAAAACCAAGCCTCAAGAAGAAGATGAAGATGAGGAAGATGATGATGAATTTGTGAAGAAGAGAAGGTGGTGGTCTGATGAGTATACAGAAGAAACTGAGGAAGATGGAAATGGTGGAATTTTGGAAGATGCTTTAGATAGTTTGTGGATTCTCAAGGTAAACCATTTTTAGTTTTTTAGAGCTTTTGTTTTTATAATTTTGGTTGTTTTAAATTTGAATGATGCCATTTATTTTTATGTGGAAGATGTGAAAAAGTTCTTTAGGAAAATTGGATTTTTTATGTTTTTTTTTTTTTTTTTTG
>Ga0228711_1006593_pt1 | contig 17162 bp, 10 predicted proteins | sample MedpolnodulmetaG_2_FD_177996 | JGI IMG/M metagenome (GOLD analysis project Ga0228711, IMG submission 177996) | Root nodule microbial communities from Medicago polymorpha collected in Santa Monica, California, United States - brown nodules | ecosystem: Host-associated > Plants > Roots > Nodule...
AAAAAAAACACACAAGAATAAAAGAAATGAACTTGAAGATTATGGCACATTTTCAGTTGACATTGTGCAAAAAGAACACGAGTATGAATTTTTGAAATGTGAACCAAGTGGCTCAAAACTAGGATCTATGCTCCAAAATCTACACTCAACACTTGAGAATTTAGTAACTAAAGAGATCATGTTTTACACAATAGCACACATGGATCATAATTCAATGTTTCTATTCATAAACCACTATAAAAAGACGACTTCCTCCTCCTCCTCCAAGAAATTGTTCAATTTTTTACTATTATATATGTAAAAAAAATAAAAAATTAAATGACTATTTAATAAATAAACAAATTGTTTGGAACCTACTCTTAAATTAGTCATACTCCATATTATTATTCTAATTTTAGTGCCCTAATTGTGGATATAATTAATTAATTTTTTTAATCACATGCATTTATTAATTTTGACTTTGTAATGCTCCTGTAACTTTTAATATATATATATATAGGTAAAAAATAAAATTTTGGTGCCTTGAGTTGCTGCCCCCTCGGTCCGTGCTCAGGGCCACCCCTGTAATCGTATGGTCCTAGGTCACCATCTTTTCTTGGAATTGGACAAAATAAAGGGTAAGAGACTACTAAAAAAACTGATTTTTTAAAGAAAAACTGAAATTTTTATCTCTCACTATATTATAAAATAAGATTTTACTCTGTATACAAATTGTTTAAAATGTAAAAATACCCTTTTATTTTCTACTCAAGAAATACTCTCTTTCCCTGGTCTCTCATCTCTTTCTCTCATCTCTCCTAATCCCTCTCTCTTAAATCCTCTCTTACTCTTTTTCTCTCCTCATAATATTTACATTAGTAAAGAGTATTGTACTAAAATTTATTTTATTTTTTGCTCAAAAAAAAAAACTTCATTTTATTTTGTATTGTCTATTTTCCACCATACATTGTACAAAAAGTAAATCGTCAAGTAACTTAAATTTGTCATGTATTTACCTTTTGCGGAGAAAACTAACTATAAATTGTGTTTGTGTAATTTTAACATAATAATAACCTCCTCCGACTTTCAAATAACTTTGGTACTCGTCTTCCTTCCGTGTTCTTCCCTCCTTGTTTTATTACAGTTGCAGAAGCTATTTAGTAGCTAATGAAGCTTCCCTCCATCGATTTAACTAGCAATGGCGTTTCAAGATTTTGAACCAATCTTTGCTGAACCCAAACTGGAGTGGAAACCTCCTCATACTTCTCAATCTCATCCTTTGCGTCCTTTTTTGTTCCATGTTCATGCTCCTGATTCTTCTCACCTTGTAATTCATGTCACTGATTTCCACTCTGATACTTGGGAAGCTCATCTTTCAGTTTCCTCGCTCGAGGACATCGTGAGTATCCTCAATCACCCCCTTCTCTTCATTTTGTGTTCTTCTGTTTTATCCTTGTAAACTTGCACTATTATGTAAATTTCTGAAAGATCATCATTTTTATTTACCTTCTCTGCAGATGGATATTATTGGAATAGGGGGCTCTTGGTCTGAGTTTGCTGATTATTTTGTGAATTCCCTCAAGTCACAAGATCTGAAGCTCGTTCTAGAGCCAAATTCTAACTCTGATGGTACGTGTGAATCAATTAACTTTCTTCTGTCGAGTTTAAATAGGAATCTTCAATTGAATAAGTTGAAATTTGGTGTATATCCTCTTGTGGAATGCTGTTGACAGTTGCATCTATTCTTGGTGACTCTTATGGAGACGGTTTCCATGAGATTAATTAGGAAGATGTTTGAATAAACACCTTAATTAAGTGCTTATCATATAGATATTTATATATAAACTATTTCTATAACAAAAGATAAAATAAAAGTTAAACTGTTTTCATATAAGTTAAAAGTTGTTTTCATAAGCTTTTCTAGAGAGCTTATGGAAATAAACTGAAAACAGCTTATCGGTATGCAGTAATTCGTTTCTATGAGCTCTCACAAGTATGTATGTTATGTTAGTAGATAAGCTCAAATAAGTCAATACAAACAGGTCATCGCTAGTTGCTTACTGAGTTTATAGTGTTTGCCCCTCTTTCTATAATCTTCATATAAACATCTTATGTGGACCTCTTTGATGCATGCGATAAATAATGGCATACTGTTTGTCTTGAGGAATAACATACTCATTGTTCGCTCACATTTGTTTTGTTACTTATTTCAGGTGTTAGTTCTGCTAAATTAATTGCTCAAAAATCAAAAGGAATGCCTCTAATTACCATTCCTCTTACTAAACTTGTGGACTCCAGTGCTAGCGAAGCTGTGTCAAATTTATCCTTGAGTCTCTTTAAGGCATTCAAAAGTATCAAATGTTCTCTTGTAGATGGTTAGTTCGTCCTTCTTATATTGTATCAATCTTTTGAATATTTCGTAACGTCTTGATTTCTGTTTGGTTCTTTCTATTTATGTGCATCAATCATAATTATCTTTAGATGTGTCTTCCAAAGATGTGTGCAACTAATATATAACTTCAATTGGATTTGTATGGTCTATGCCGGAATTAACTGTGACATCTTTTATTGTGCCACCAGTGGAAGAACGCTCTGTCCAATTGACAAACACGATGGCATCGGAGAAGGTACATTATCCAAACCGAGTTGAACTATTATGCTTGGGGTATTTTATTTATAATTTTTTTGGTTGATTTCTCAGATCATAATTTTTTGGTAGGGATTCCTTGGAAGTGATTTGGCATTCCTACTTTACAGCAGTAAGAAAATTAAGAATGGCAGAAAATTATAGGGTTATCATTGTTAGTATGGGATTTGTTGACCTATTTTTAAAGCCTTACAAATTATGCAGTTTGCAATTATTCCTTATTCTTTTCATAGGCTAATCATGGGTTTTTATTTGCGCAAAATGCAATTGTGACTGAATAATTTCCAAGTCTGTGGAAAACTTAGTCTATATTGCCTCTTTAAGTGACTCTCAAAATTTGATTATGAACACTCTTTTTCTACCTATCAGGAAAGAAATGAAACCATACCACTGGATCGACGGCAAAAGTTTCAAAAAATTAGTGACTCAGAGAAAGCAGGTGTTTCTAATAATGGAGCACAAAACTCTCCAGGTGTGTTATGTGTTCTAATATTTGGTCTTTCAAAAGTTGTTAGCAGGGTTTAAATAAAATATTTAAATTATCAAACTTGTGCACCATTTTCTTTATCTGCAACTATTTCTCCATTTAGCAAAATGGTGACTGCATTTGGTCTATTTTTCATCTGTGAAGAAAACAATAACCTGAAAAGGAAAGTGAAAAATTGCCACTTCTGGCACCATTTTGAATATACTGGAATATGAAGAATAACATTGGAGCTTCTGCTATTTTAGTGTTGTTTGTTGTACAGGATGCACTTGTATATGTTAAACATTTTCCATTTTCATGTTACCCTTGAATTGCAGATAAGCAAAAAGCTCGGGATACAGGCACCACAAAAGTTAAGAATCGTGTGATGCCAGCATATCGCAGGCAAGTGTTCTTACTATATTACAAACCTTAACTCTTGTAATACAGATCCAGATTCCTGTAGGCAAGTGTTCTTGTGGCTATTCTAATAGCATACTTGTTCACTTTTTTTCTTGGCAGGACCAAAGTAAGAGGGGCCCTCTTGCGTGATAGTGACCCCGAGTCTTAGCCTTAATTCAAACCAGTTGCTCTATAGGAAGTTAAAATTGTCCTGACTCTATGCTTATTTCCTTTTAACACTATTACCTTGTACTATACATTGTATAACATGGAACTCATATATTACTAGTTAGTCCAGTCACATAAAATTTCAGTTCTTCATTCACTTGTTAACTGTGCAAATGAAAATTTCTTATTTGATGCATGTTCCTCTCCATACCTGTTTCTTTTTTGGGTAATCCCACGTGTCTCCTACTACCAGAGACAATTTCGTTTGTGAAGTCGTGGGACACTAAATGTAGATCCCGCTTTGGTGAAGATTCGAATCATAGTTCGCCATGTTTTGGAGGACTAGTTTCTTCAGCTAGACCAATTTCATGTTGGTAAATCTCACATTTCTTAACTTTCATTTAGTGTTCTTTGTGATTTATCATGTTTATCATAATGTCAGGCAACATTTGGAACATATCTATTATATTAGGATTAAAGCAGAGTTCCAAACATCAAATAAGGACTTTTTATTTGTTCTTTGTGATGACTGATGAGAATGCAACACAATTAACGAGGAAATTGGCATTTCATTGAATTTCAGTTATTTCTGCTGAATTAGCAGCTTCACGCCCATAGGCTAAGCCAACTGAATGTGTGCCAGAAGTTGTTGACGATGAAAGTGAATTTAAACCAATCTTGCATTATGCTAAATGATGCAATTTGTTTATGCTGAAGTTGTTTATACATAACATTTTTATTTAGACATTAACGTTTTCTTCATTTATCAGAATATGATAAATCTTGTTTCTTAAAATATATGGGAGAAGGCAAAAATCTGTTATAACTTATAAGTAGTCCACCTAAACTTTTAAGAATTAAAGAAATCTGATTATTTTGAGAAGTTATCGAAGTAGCTTGAGCTTCTAAAAAAGTAGTAATATTATCTTTCAAAATAAAATACTTCTGATAATTACAACATAACTAAAAGAATTCCTATTTTATGTAAAATCTCTCAAATAATTATTTACATTTCTATACCATGTTAAACATAGTCAAACGGCCTCAATACTGTAATAATGTAGTTGAACAAAATTTATAATTAGGCCTACTGAGAGCAGACCTGGCTGAGAGTTCTTTAGTTACTAGTATTACTGTATAATGATAAATCCCATTTTCATTGTTCTGTTTTTAGAAAAAAGCTGGTGAGTTGTCAACAAGCTTGAAATGAAAAAGAAAATAGAGGGATGAAATGAAGGAATCTCGATTGTGAAGAGAAATACAAATGCTGTGAATTAAAGTAATCATATAAAAACAAAAATTCCAACATAATAATATCAGGTTAGTACAATTTGTTGACACTGCCTGAATCTGTATTTCTTTACATTTTTTTTGGTGGATATTATTTTCTTTGGTTGCTATCACAAGTAAAATCCAAGACATGTGAACCTCAAAGAAAGAGAGAGAAAAAGAGAACAACATTTCACAAACTCACCATAGGCTTTATCCAATGACAGACTTACCACTGTTAACCCCTCTCTGAACATTTGTATCTAAGAATAACATAAGAAATGAATCTGTAAACCATGATAAAGCAAACAGTGACACCAACATTTTTCCATCTACTACCTTCTCCTCCATACCCTTCTTCTTTAAGCACATCCTCTCCCTTCATCACACATGCACCAAACATATACTCCAAGCACTTCTTTGAGTTGGAGAACTCATTGATTAGAAACCCTTCAAAGGGATACTTAAAAAGTGATATATAATGCATGAAAATCCAGTAACTAGGAATCTCATGGTTTGATATGAAGTAACCAGAGAACAAGAAGAAAGAACCTATAACACCATTAATCACTGAATTCCCAACAATGAAATTAGGCACAAGAGCACTGAAACAAACCACAACTGAATTGGCTGTATAAAGAACAAGCCATATCAGTAACAGAAAGTGCAAAAAAGCAGTGAAATTTGTGTTGAGACCAACAAGCCAGTATAAAGGAACCGTGAACAAAATGGCTAGGATTAGAAGAAATGGCAAGTAAACTAAGCCATTTGCAATAGCATAAGACGACACACGGTAGCTTCCACAAGATGTTTCCTTCATGAGAATCTCCCTTTCCTGTAGGAAAATCGGTAGAGCTTCTATGCTGCTTGATAGCAGAAAAGTTAATATGAAAGCAAATAGACCAACCCTTTCTTGTGTTCCTCTTAGATCATCTTTGAGGTTACAAAAGATTGACCCTAAAACTAGTCCTGAAATCAGCATCTGAATTGTCCTACATGCAAATAGCTCTTTTGTGCGGAATATGTTTTTGGAGAATCTATGAGTTAGAATCATAGTTTCTCGCAATCTAGAATTAGCAAAATCATATGAGAAATCCATTCCAGTTCCAGTCTTATTGATGATATCTTCATCAATTACTTTAGATTGTTGAAAGAGCTGTTGCAAAGTGAACTTACCACTTTTATCGTCACCTTGTTGTTCATCATCGCCGCCTTTCTTCTGGTGCATTGTCCCTTGCAATCGCCTTGGTGTTTCGGTTTCCACCTGCCATTGTTGTTGTTGTTGAATGATATCAATGGAATCAATAGCAAATTCAACTACATTAACATGAAGAGGAAGCTCTAGACCCATTAATCTCAAATTCACACTCAGTAAATCAGCAGTTCCATGATGTAACACAGAACCATTAGCTAACAACAACAACGAATTGAACAGTTTCACTATTCTGAAACCTGGTTGGTGAATACTTAGTATTATAGTTCTTCCTCTAGTTTCAGCCATAACCTTAAGCATGTCAATAATTTGCAAAGCTGAAGTACTATCAAGCCCTGAAGTTGGTTCATCAAGAATCAAAACTTTTGGATCATGTATGACTTCAACACCAATAGAAACTCTTCGCCTTTCACCGCCTGATATACCTCGGACTCGATCATCACCAATTCTAGTACCAGCAACATGATCAAGTCCCAACTCTTTAATCAGTGACTTGACCCTTGAACATTGTTGTTGTTGAGGAAGCTTTAGCCTTAGTTTTGCACTGAACATCATGGTTTCTTCAACTGTAAGTAAGGGAAACAAAGAGTCCTTTTGAGTAACATATCCTGATAGCTTTCTGAACTGAGATTTGTCTACTGGCTTTTGGTTCAACAACACAGACCCTTTTTGTGGTCTGTGTTTACCTGCTAGGATCTCAAGAAGTGATGATTTTCCAGCTCCACTTGGTCCAACAATTGCTAGAATTTCCCATGGTTTGGCTTGGAAACTCACATTCTTGAGTACATGCCTAACTCCACTGCAACCTTTTTCAACTTCTTCTGTTTCTTGACCATTAGTATTTACTAGTTGTGGAGATTTGCTGAAGATTTTTAAAGGGTGTTCTGTTTTGTTTGTGTGGATTTTGTAGTCTATGCCAATGGCTTCAACCTCACAGCCCTGCATCTTCATTTGTTGCAAAGGTTGTTGTTTTTTGATTTAAACTCTTTTTCTCTCTCTGATTCCTCTACTCTCTTCTAGTTGTCAAACCCATTATTTGATTCTTTTCTTCCCCTCTCTTTGTTGTTACCTCTGTTTTAAATGAAAGATTTTGGCCTCAGCTACTGACAGTGAAACAATGGGTGGTTTGCAATGACACTGAGGCCCTCAAAGTTTGTATACAAAGGTTCACGTGCACTTCTTGCTGTTTCTCTACCAATTTTATATAATTGGACACAACACAAGGATGCTTGTGTAAATATAATATCATTAATAATTGATATAAATTACTAATGTTAGCCAATACTATATGTGTGTAATTTTTCTTTTATGATTAAGAATTGAACCAAGTATCTCGAAATTTACAACACTTACGGACCCTTTTACCAACCATTTGCGTTAGATCCTGGTGGTAAACTTGTCATTTAACACTATATCGACTGGCAAAATAAATTGAGTACCGAGGGTATTATGATCAATATTTAAAAAAATCAAATTCGACATCAAACTGGTGAGATCTTTAAATCTTCATTCAACCGTCTTAAATTTCTTGAATCGAGACTAAACAGCGATCAAACTGTCAAAATAATCAAAACGTAGTAAATATCGGTTCAAGGTTCAACTGGTTGATCGAACGGTCCAGTTCAGTTTTGTTTTTTTAAAACACTAATTCAAACATTAAGATGTGATTTAAAGATAGAACATAAAATAATTCAAGTGGATGTTTTGTCTTGTTTAATGGGCAGCTATACATTATGCACAACTTCACAGTGATCACCAATTGTATCTATAAAACAGTTTTGAGGACACTAAATCAACACTGTAAGTGATTTTGGTCTTATGGAGAATAGTAACACTGTAACAGTAGATACTGATATGAAGTTAACATTCACTCATCCACTTGTTTGTTACTACTATTTTACCCAAGTCTTGGTGTTTGTGAATCATTATTTTTATTTAATCAATTTTCATCCCATGTCGGCATGTCCACACTCACCCAATTCTTTTTCTTGCAATAAAAATCTGTTAACAATGATTTACATACAATGGTTATCATCCATTTTCTACCTTTCCAATTACAGAAATTTTATATTTTACGAGTACATAAATATTTTTTTGTTTACTGCATGAAGACTAATGATGTAACTATAGAAAAGCAGCAAGTACAAACCAGTAGCATTTTGTGTCACAAGTATGGAGAGTAGTAGGGTTTGGAAACTTGCAAAGTAGTGGTCCCTTGGGTCCTCAAATTTGTGGCTGAGATTTCATAATGCTTCAGAGTGAATCAAAACCTTGCTAAACTGTGGAGTTTGACAAGCTCGTCAATTATCACCTTTGTCTTCAATTTCAAGCATCAACTACATTCAATTATATTTTCTGTCACACACAGGTTTCTGCGATTCTATTTTGGACTGCTTGATAAAACCATTTTCACAATATTCGAGTGTGACCACGCACGCAAATGCAAATGTCCGTCATATTTCATCACCTAGGAACACGTAATAGGAGTACTAATGAGGAGGTCCATAGTTCAAACCTTTGAAACTAACCTAATCCACTAACATAGTAACATTTGTCTATAAAAAACTAACACATCTTAACGTAATTTTCTAAAATACAAATTCAAGTATTTATGTATGATGACATGTGACTAGTCTTGTACAGTTAGTTGTATGTAAAAAATGTCATAGAATATATAGTTATTGTGAACATTTCAGGTGTCATGCAATCACAAAAAAGTGTCAGAATTCGTTAAACATGATCTCATTGTGCCTTCTTTTCTAAGAAAAGTAATAATTGCGTGATTTATCTTTGGAATTGGGTGAAAGCCTCTGAGAATATATCATATTACATGTTAACAAAAAAAAAAGATTAGTTGTTGGAACATCTCAAGAAAATTGGTAGAACTCATAAGGGTGAAAATCTTCATAAAAATTTATTAGTTGCAGAGATCAAATTTGGATGTCATACATAATGCTTTTTGGATGTCTCAACTTATACTGTATATTGGACTACTCTTTGATTACTTTATATTTAAGGAACTTTGTCACGATTCTAATATTTTTTTATTCAGTGTTAAAGAGGAAGCAAGAACCCGTGAACTATTTCTGTGGTCAATTAGGTAGACCCAGAAATTCTCACTTTCCATTTGCCCCACCTATACAGCAACTTATTATCGCATATACATAGTATATAGTATTACTAAAATTGATAAGAAACAAAATATAGCTTGATAAACAAAAGTAATTGATGAAAAAAACACACTAAGGTATCCCGTGAACTCTCCTCTTTCACAGTTCAATTATTCAACACCCCACCCTCAACAAAAAAGTTTTTCAGCATAAAAGTCTTATCCTTCCAAGTGACTTTAGAATTTTTATTTTTTTTTACTTTCGCACCGGTTTCCGACCCACCAAAGGTGGGTGACTAATCCGGCTCGTGCGTAGAGGCATACGCACTGGCCAAGCGTTGTTTCCCCTGGGAATCGAACCTGGTATTTCCCAGGTACGTCCTTGGAAGGAGCTTCTTGCCACTGGAGCCCAAGCAACTTGGTTAGTGACTTTAGAATATTGAATTTGAATGATTTGGTTTTTTATTATTTAAGGAAGTTTGTGTAATTATTATGCATTGATGGTCCAAATGAATTTTTCTGTCTTTATTAATATTTTTATAATCTCTCCTTTTTTTCATTCACCTTGCATTGATGAGAAGTTGTTTTGGCCTCTTGTGTCTTCTAATGAGAAATGTAATATGCTTTTTACTAGTGTAGGATGTGCCCCCTCACTCAGTATGATTAATCCTTGGAATTGATTTGTCCTACTTTACAGCAGTAAGAAAATTAAGAATGGTAGAAAATTATAGGGTCATCATTCTGTTAGTATGGGATTTTCAGTAAGTTTTTTTTTTTGGTAAAGAAAGTTTTTTTTTAAAACTTAAAAAAAAGAAAAAAGAAATTATTGAAATTTTGGAGCTTTGGGGCCATTTGATTTTTTTATTTGTGGGCTTGCATGAATGTGTGTCTTTTAATTCAATACTTTAAAATATGAATGTGGGTCTTTTGAACAGAGAAACTTCCAATTGAGGACCCCCATCAATTTTTCGAGTTTCAGCTACCAAGACAATGGGCCCCTATACATAGTGAGATGTGTCTTGGTTGTTACCGGAAGCATCAAATGAATACATGGCTAAGATTTAGTATGTTGGGTCCTAAGCTTTACATAAATACAATTCAAGTAAGTATTCCCTCTTGCCTTTTTAATATGCATTTCGCGAGTTGTGTTTCTCATTCTATCAATGTGCTAGTGAACTACAAATCTCTTAATATTGACTCTTTTTTTTCATTTTTCGATGGAAGGTAGATGTTGGTAATAGACCAATAATTGGCCTGAGATTACAATTAGAATGGAGAATAAGCAACTGGTTGGCCATTCACCTTCAACATCTAACTTCTTTACCGAAGTCCTTACCACTCGCAGACAACGCAAATGCTTATTTGTCTTGTGACTCTTATAGCTGCAACTTCCATAAGAAAGTGAAATGGAGCTGCTTTTCATATGTTTGTACCGCACCGGTTGAATCGGACGACAGTCTTTCCATTGTCACAGGAGCCCAATTGCAAGTTGAAAAGATGTGTCTCCTTTTACGGCTGCGCTTCTCCAAAGTTATCAGTGCCACCCGAGTGGGATCAGTCCTCCAATCTTGGCGGTTTCAGCAGCAAGTCTAAGGATGTCTTAGCTTTTATTCCAACAGAGGGAAAAATGGGTCATCCAAAACCAGGTGATGTAACTGTTGGTTCTACTACATATTCTGCTGCACTACCTGCACCGGTACATACACCTAAGCTTCAAAAGTATGTGGACATAATGGAAATGATGAGAGGGCCCGAAGACACTCCAGGATATTGGGTTGTGTCTGGTGCAAGGCTTTCTGCACAGAATGGGAAAATATATATCCTTGTTAAGTATTCACTATTGAACTTTGTTATGCAATGTGATACTGAAGCTTCATAGCAGTGGTTTAATGATATTGTTTATAGATATGTGGGAAATTCCGCCTTCATTGCAGTCCGCCCTAGTCGCATAGTTGTGGCATTTGAATTGTCTTCACTGTAGCCTCCAACACCTTCATTGTGTTGGGTTTGAAGGGGTGGACTTAGTCTCACATTGCTTAGAGATATGGTGCATGGCCACTCTCACTTTACAAACCGGTTTTGTAAGGATGGTTTAGGTCAAATATAAAAATTTAAAAGATACAAAGGGGTGTGTACCCGCATAAAATCCATAATTACCATGGTTAAGTATAATTAGCACTTTTTAAATCATCTTTAATGTGTGGTTTCAGATGTTGCACCACTTCAACTGTGAAATGCGCCTGGATGGTAGCAGATTTGGATCCGGTCACTTTTGTGCTTCATTTGAGTTACATTTTTGAGGTACAAAAAATTTGGATTCAGTCGGCCATCTTGCTTATGATGGCTGGTTCATCAAATGTTATGTCGTTAAATTAGAAAGGCATGGCGAACTCCATGATCATGTCAAAGAAGTTATGCCAACATCGTGGAACTCTGTGGCCTTGGCAAGGTTAGACCCTTGAACTGCATATATTTGGCACATGCAATAGATATGATCTATTATTTTTTTATTAGCCACATCGTTGTGCTACAGCAACATTTGTAACACCTCTCTGTATTAAGAGGATCCGTTTTTTGAAAAAGCATGGGTTTCCCTTTATGCTCCTGGTGCAAGCCTGATGCTTACACTCAATGATGAGAGAAAAGAGAGAGATCAGAACATTCTGTTTTGTGGTGAGAATAGAGTGAATGAAGAGAGTTTTTGTTTATGGTGAATTGTAAAACTATGAATTGTATTGTATAGCGGTTATGATACAAGATATTGATGTGTGATATGAGTTATATCAATTGAATACAAAACAGGTACTTATAAGCTAAGTTGAGTTACTTACTCTACAAGACACTAACTAGCTAGCTAGTTACTAACTAACTAAGTCTTATTAACAAACATAGTTGGATTTATCCACAACAAATACTCTAGTTTCTTGTTTCTGTCATGTCATCATAACAACTCATTCTAACAAAAGAAGAGGGAAGAAGAAGGTGGTCCCAAAAATTGTCAATGATTGTCATTACTCTTTTTTAATAGCCTCTGCATACACACTATACATAGATTTAGTCCAGTCCAATTGATACACATAATAGTTATTTAGGAAACTACCATTTTTATTGGAATGGGGATTAAATTTGGTGTTAACTTGGATACATGGCCCCAAGACTGTTTTTATGGCCATATCATCATCAAGAGGCTCCTCCGCTCGCATTCCCCGTATTACTCGAATCTATTTTCACCAATTTGGCAGCATTTTTGTGATGAAAGGAGTTCACCTTTTAGGATAAGGCAGCAAGAACGATATGAAAAGGAAATAATTGGAAGATTGAAAGAAAAAATGAAAAGAAAGAACATAAGTTCATTAAAAGAGATAGAATGAAAGAAGGCTCGCCTGCAAGAGTTTTCTTTTCTACTCACTCAATGTTTACAATTTTGAATCTTCTCTCTTTCCCTTATACATGTAGTTCCCCTTAATTGACTACCTTATTTGATCCTAATTCCTAACTAATCTAACTTTATTCTTATATCCAAACAATATGTCCACCTGGTTAAGAATGGATGGGTTGACATACCACATGCTCTGAAACTTGTGTCTTTCTATAAGCCAACTTATTACTATATAGATCAGTCCACGTCAAAGTTAAAAATGATGAATTTCAAATATTAAAGGATAAAATGGAAAGAATTACATTGTTGAGAAGTTGTTTAGGCCTCTTGTCTTCTAATGAGAAATGTAACATGCTTTTTACCAGTGTAGGATGTGACCCCTCAGTATGATTAATCCACTATGATTTTGCCTTCAACGAGCAACTAGCAAATGTTTTATAGTGAAAATTTTCCAACTAAAACGAAAAGTTTATATATTTATAGGGACCAAAAACATATTTAATCCTTAATCAAAATTTGGCGTATATCCTCTTGTTGAATGTATTGAGAAGATTGCACTTGCTGACTTGCCTATGACAGTTGCATCTTTGTCATTCTTATGGAGATGGTTTTGATGACATTAATTTGCGACATGTTTGGATAAACAACTTCATTAATTTCTTATTGTATAAATTTTAATGTATAAAACTATTTCTATAACAAAAGATAAATTAAAGTTAAACTGTTTTCATAAGTTAAAAGTTGTTTTCATAAGCTTTTCTGGAGAGCTTATGGAAATAAACTGAAAAACAGCGTATCGACATGTCATAAGTTGTTTCAAATAAGAAATACATTTCATTTGAAAGCCTTACAAATTATTCACTTTGAAATTATTCGTTTATTCTTTTTATAGGCTAATCATGGGTTTTTATTTGCGCAAAATGCATTTGTGACTAAATAATTTCCAAGTCTGTGGAAACCTTAGGCTATGTTACTTCTTTGAAGTGACTCTCAAAATTTGATTATAACAAGATAAATTGGTTATTCTCCCCAACACACACTGTTAGCTTATTATGATCACTCTTTTTATACCTATTAGGAAAGAAATGAAACCATACCACTGGATCAACGGCAAAAGTATCAAAAAATTAGCGACTCGGAGAATGAAAGTGTTTCTAATAATGGAGCGCAAAATTCTCCAGGTGTGTTATGTATTCTAAGATTTGATTTTTTACTGATAAAATAGTTCAAAAGTTGTTAGCAGGGTTTAAGGTTTTTTACTGTCTTATGTGCATGTTATTATATTATATGTGGTGAATCTATAATGTGTTTTTTCTTTCTTTCTTTCAAACTAAGTAATATATTTAAATTATCGAATTTGCGCACCATTTTCTAGATCTGCAACTATTTCTTCATTTAGGAAAATCGTTAGGTCTATTTTTCATGTGCCAAGAAAACAATAACCCGAAGAGGAAAGTGATCAATTGCCACTTCTGACACAATTTTGAATATACTTGAATATGAAGAATAACATTGAAAGCTTCAGCTTCTAAAAGAGTAGTAATATTGTCTTTAAAAATAAGATACATATGATAATTATAACATAAATAAAACAGTACAGCTAAATAATCAAACATAACTAAAAAAGAGTACAGCTAAAATCAAGTCTGAACACTTTTAGTTGCAGTTTCAAAATTCTTCGACATGTTTGTTTATGAGGGTCTTCTTCGACATTACAATGGTTGCTTCATTTGCAGTTTCACATTCGTCCCGCCACTTTGATATTAACAAAGCTTTGTGGCTTGGTGCATGGCCTATGTCTAACCCTACATTTGTTCATTAACACAATTTTAGTTGAAATGCAGTATTTGGTGATTACTAATGTGGTTAAATGAGATACTCTCACAATCTTCAAGTTACGCTTTTACTGGAGGAATCTCTTTCCTTGATTAATCACAGTGATTTAGATTGTTCAGTCAAACATATTTTATGTGAAACAATTAGAAGTTCTAACAAATTGTCGAACATGGCTCATGGGAGGAATTTCACGGCGAAGGAGTTGTTGTATCGTCCTTCTCAGTTGCATCTCATTCTTGATGAAGATATTCGAGCGATCTATTTTCGTCATTTCCCTCTACTTATAATAAAAAAAAAATCAACAATTTAATTTTAACATATTTTAGTCTTAACAAATTTGTGAAATGGAACTCTCTCAACCATTACAAATTTATGAATAGATTTGTGAAATGGAACTCCCTCAACCAGTGTTGATAGTAGTAGACTTGACTTGACACTCCTACTCAAGTTGGCTTTGGCGACATAATTTGAAACTTTGCCGGTGTGTGGCTTTCACGTTTCTCTGACTATATAGCAAGTTCAAAAGACATTCTTAACAATGAACTTCTTGCAATCTCTCATGGCTCATGTCTAGGCCGAAGAATGGGTTTCCAAGACATAATTTGCTACATGGACTCCTCTCTCTTGTATCAAACTTATCAATGTTGTCACTAACAAGTTTCAAAAGTTGGTTGTGCTTATGCTAAACATCAAGTATTTGCTCCTCCAAAATTGCCGCTTCGAAGTCTTTCAAACGTTGTAGGAACTAGGAAGGGAACCAATGTGTCGACGTCATCAATCATGGTTAAATTTGTGTTTCTAATAATTTCGACCTCTTTGTCCATATGCTTCTCCCCTACATGACCTTAAGGACTTGCTCGTTTCTTCATAACTTTTTTCTTGAGTGTAGCCTCTCTTCTTTCTTTCTTTTTTTCTTTTTTTTATTAGTCTTGTAATAAAATAAAAATTCCAAATTCAACATAGAAGCTAGCAATTGAAGATTAGATCAACCTCAAGTACTCCAACATTAATTCAAATTATATACTTTATAATACGATTGATGTTTTTTTGACAAAAAAATATAATTATTGTTATTGATATATTTTATTAACACGTGGATATTACATATATTTATCTCATAAGTTTCTACACTTTGAATGGGAGAGGAGATGACTTATTTTTCTTTTCTAAATTACTTTATCCTTTTTATACAATCAGATAAAATATAAAATATAGTTGAAAATATGAGATGCCCTTAATTAAAAATTGATTTGCATTTGGATAATCTAGAAAGAAAATTTGTTTGGCGCTGCTGCGGTGTTAACTGAACTTACTCCATGCACCTCCCCTGCTACCTTCCTCGCTCTCCTCCTTCTTCCTCTTCCTCCTCCGGTATTCTCTCTCTCCCTCTCTCTCTCCTATGTTTCTGATGACCTAAAATTGTGCTTGTGGTGTGGTATAACAGGGAAATCAATCTTTCTCCTTAATCATCATGATGTAAACAAGTGGAAGAATCAGAGACACAATGGTGTGAAGAAATGTTTAGGAGCGTCTATTTACTGTTCAACCGATGTTCCCTCTATTCAGCAATTGAGTCATGCTCGGCTTATTTATTCCGTTGCTCCATCTATGGGACACAATCAGGTTTCTGCATAATTCAATTCAATTCCATAACTTCAATACCTAATTCAATTATGTCTGATTGTAATTGTAATAATAACAGGAGTCTCATCCAGAATCACATTTTAGAGTTCCTGCAATTCTCACTGCTCTGGAACAAATGAAACTCACTTCAAAGGTACTTAACATTAATTAGTAACTGGTGAAGCATTTTCATTTCTACAATAATCTTTCTTTTTTATGCATGATTCAGTTCCGTGGCTCTGAGGTCATTGAACTTCAACATTTTCAGCCTGCTTCTACCGATGACATTGCAAGTGTGCATGCAAGAGCCTATGTTTCTGGCCTTGAAAAGGTTTCCTTCCTTCACCTATTTCATATGTGAGAGGTTTTGTATTCTAAATTATGCTATTTTTTATTTATTTTATATTATACTTTATAAATTGTGCTTTGCAAATTTGCTAATATATTTTTAGACAGAATTACTCCATAGGTTCCTTAATCTTATACTTCCTTTTAGCCCCACTTTTCTTTCCAATTCTTGATGTTGTACTTCAAGCAATACATGATACATCATAAGAATTACTTGGTTACAGAAGAGAAAAATAGCAGTGACAGAGAGGCCAGACTTTCAAATACACGGTGATTCCTTGTTTTTTCGTCTGCTATGAGTATCAAATTTCCTCTGTACTTTCTATAAATTCTAGGGTCTGAACCAAATCAACCAATCTATATCAACTATGTTTTTTCCTATAATGTGTACTTCTGAACCGGTTTCTAACAATTCTTTCACTGAATGCATGCGTTAATTATGATTTAGTGCACAGTGATGATATAACATCAAGGCGAGGATTCTTCCATGTTTTGACTAATTTCTTCTTAAATACCTTGTTTTTAGTTCAAACTTCACATCACTAACGGTTGGCATAGGTTTTGATACTTATGGATTGCATAATTTGTATACAAAATGATTTAACCATGTCGCGGAATTCTTGTTCTGAAGTTTGACATTTTCCTCTCCTGAACCTTTACAGGTTATGGATCAAGCTTTGGAGAAGGGACTTATTGTTGTTGATGGTTCGGGACCAACATATG
>Ga0228711_1006594_pt1 | contig 17162 bp, 7 predicted proteins | sample MedpolnodulmetaG_2_FD_177996 | JGI IMG/M metagenome (GOLD analysis project Ga0228711, IMG submission 177996) | Root nodule microbial communities from Medicago polymorpha collected in Santa Monica, California, United States - brown nodules | ecosystem: Host-associated > Plants > Roots > Nodule...
ATAAATAATCGAGGTCATTTTTTACCTTTTCAAAGTATAAATCAAGTATATTTTTTTTGACAATTATTTCCTTAATTACAATTAAATGAAACTTTTAGGAGAGTAATTATATTTTTTTTTTTTTTACTGAATTAAGGATATGAAGCACTTACAATTTTTTTTTTATGTGTAAATATGAATTTAAAAATTCATATTAGCTGTGAAACAATTTAAAATTTTTAAAAAGTGTTTATTTTTACATTTTAGTCACACTAAGAAATAATCCTATTAGAGATGATGATCATTGCTTTTGCTATGAAACAAGTACTATGATATCTTGAATTAAATTTTAGAACTAATTAAGTTTTGACTGAATTCATTCTTCTTTTTATGTGTCATTGGATTTCTGATTTTGGAATTTGAAATTTTCACAGGAACCTGATCACTAGAATCAGATTCGGATACACTCATAAATAGAGCCAGCACTCATATTAGCTGTCTTTGTTTCATCCTTTTCGATTCTCTCTTCATTGCTTGCCACCACCTTCACGAAAACCTAGCCACTACTTCACTTCCTCTCCCTGCTACTATCTCTTCATTCAAAACACACCCTCATTATTTTTCACTTTCACACCCCAACTATTTACTTTCACACGCCCTAACTCTATTTCTTTCACCTCTATATATGATTCCTTCATTCCTTCTCATTATACAAACCAACCCAAATTTCAACTCCTTGTAGCTACATTATCTTCATAGTTCAAACAAATCATGCCCTTCGGCTACAAACCTTACCCTTCAAACGACGACGACTACATTGGCAACGAGAGTTGCAACGACTACATTGACTTCCTTAGCTTTGATCACCACAATGCTCTTGCTCCATCCAAGGATAACAAGAAGGTAAGAAGGTGCATTAGAAATAAGGAAGAGAAGAAAGAGTTCCCTCCTCCTATACCTTTCTTAGCTCAAACACAAAACCTTGCTTCCCATATGCCATATGTCTTGAAAAGATTCTACACTAATGAGGGTAGGTTGATCATCAAGGAAGAGAAAGTGAAACATCATGAATATTTTCATGCACGCCGAGAAAATGGTAGACTCACCTTGGAGCTTGTTCCACTCGATCACGACGATTACAATTTCTTTGCAAGAAGTGACGAAGAACAAGAAGAAGAAGAGTTAGCTTCACCACCAACAAGTCCACATGAAGAAATCAATGATCTTCATGTTCATCAAAGTGTTGAACCTAATGATAGTTTTGAAGAAGAAGAAGAAGATAAGGACTATGTTCAAAAGAATGTTGGTGATGAGGTTTTTGTGGAAAATGAGAATGAGATAGTAGGTGGTGCAAATAGTAGAGGAAATTGTTTGAATTGCAAAGCAGCTCCTTCGGGTATTTTTGGGGTACTGCCTCTACATCCTATTAGGACAGTTCGTAGTTGATGAGTTTGTTACTTGTTAGATACATGCATTTGTTAAGCTTTTAGACTCTTCAATGGCTAGGGATTGTAGTTCTTGGCAACATTGCGTTTCTTTTTCTATTTTGATACAGTTTGTTTCTTCCTTCTTAGATATAATCAATTTCATTTTGAAAGTTTTGATTACTAATAAATAATCATGTTATCTTGAGGTAGGACCAAACCTTGATATTTTGGGAGTGGATCTTATATCCAATGATTGCATTCCTCCAAGTATGGTTTTAAATGGGATAGATGCCCAGTTGAAATTGTGGTTGCAACGTCGTTATGGATTTCAAAATTCTTAGTATGACTACGGGTGAGAATATTTAAAACCATGGTGAGAGATATTTGAGTAGAACTTTAGTTTATTTGGAGTTAGTGGCGGTCTTGAACATGTTTAAGACATGCGATCGTGATGTGCCTCATTGTTTGAAAGACACCAATAACTTTTTGCTATATATTAAAAAATTTGTATGATTAAACAAAATGTACATTGAAGATTAAAGTGATCAAATTTTTTATTTTCTTAAATTGTTCAAGGCCTAAAATTTTAGGTCATAAACTTATAAGCTTCTTAAGCTTCAACATACGAAAAATGGTTAACTCCTTTACTCTTATATTATTCAATGCACTTAATTTACTTTGTAATGAGGTTTTTTTTTCCCACTTTTCCCTAATCCTCCAACTTGATTTCTGTAAAAGTATGAACTTTGATTCTATTGCATCTGCAATGTGATAGTGCCAATTGTCAGCTTCAAAGTTTTTGACATTCTAAAACCTTCTACTAAAACTAAAGATTATTTTTAGAATGCTATAACGGTGAGTAATGTCAATATTGTGATACATTTTCCCACGAAATCCTTTTTTTTTTTTGTCGAATAAAATGAATACATAGTAAAATTATAGGTTTAAATGTGACCATCCATGTACTCATTACTGAATCATTCTCAATACAATTAAATATAAATTCTAATGGTTTTCCCTATGTTTCTACCTATCAATCATACTTCTCCTATGATGTTCATCTCTCCACCTTCTCCTATGAATATTTTAAAAAATAAGAAAGGATAAAAAAAATCCAATCATTGGGTGCTACACAAGAACTAATTGACAACTCATGAAATATTGTAGTAGAAGAGATCTTTCTTAGATCTTTTTCTAATGCAAGCCCTCATTCTTCACTGCCCGATCTCCTGAATCTAAAACATTTCAACACAGTCACATTGGTGTCTAACACACCTCACAATAGAAGGAAAAATACATATATCTTTTGGACAATCAAAGTAAGTATAACATTCAATAAGTGCTGCCATGTAAAAAAATAAGAATGTTAATAAAAGGAAACTTACAAATTAGAGAAGCATATTTTAAAAGGATGAACAATTGGCTCACCTTCAGTGTCGGTTGTAAAAAGAAACAGTGAAAGAAAAATGATTCTAGAGCAAACAAATTTTATAATTTCACCCATATTTTGCTCCCTAACAAATAGAAAATGATTTGATTACTTTATAATAATATATAAAGCTCATGATGTCTTTACATCAATTAAATAGTTTTTAGTACTTCAATGTATTGTGCTTGTCCCTCAGAACACTAAGTAAGGAGGTTACATAAAAACTTGTTTACTAACTTTTTATTATTGTTTTAACATTTCATGAAAGAAAAGGAAAAAATATTACAAAAATGAAAAAGAAAGTTGTACAATGTTAGTTATTTGTAGGAAACATGCACCGATGATTTTTTGGAAAAACCATTGAATTCAAGTTAATGCATATGAAATTTTAGAACTTGATGATTTATCCCACGTACTCAATCACATCTGTTTATGATTCATAATGATTAGAATTTACAAAAAAAAAATAATATTTGAATTTACAAAAGAATATGATGTTGAAGATTCACAAAATTATTTATCCAAATAATTCATAAATATTATGGAAATATGTTTTAAGTAGAGATAATTTTGAGATGATTTTACAATAGAAAACTACACATTTATACTTTGATTAAAATAAGGGATATGCATATTTTTAGTCACAAATTTCTTATGTTTTGCTTTTTCAGCTTCTCACGAGTTTTACAAGACTTGTACTTTATCCTTCCTATGTAAGTGTATCTCATCAAAATCAATTTTTTTTTTATAGGAATCTTCAAAACTCAATTAAATTTTTGTCATTGAATTATTTACTACTTATTTGGAGTTGCTTATGATCTTTGAATCTCTCCATTGACCACACTTTAAGTATGATTCAAGAGATGTTATAATTTTTTAAGTAGAAATCATATCATTTGAGGTTTAGGGTGTCACACGAAACTTCTCGAGTTCATCAAAATGAATATGCTCTATCTACACATCGAAAGAAATTTAACGAATATTTAATGGTTTTTTTTATTGAAGTAAGCGCATTATCATCAAAATAAATGGAATTAAAGCTTCACGTCTCTTCGGTTCTTATAAGTAAAGAGACGTGAAGCTATAATTCCATTTATTTTGATGATAATGCGCTTATTTCAATGAAAAAACCATTAAATATTCGTTAAATTTTCGGTACGTAAATACAATATATTCATTTTGATGAACTTGAGAAGTTTGTGTGACACTTTAAAATAGTGTATCCATAGTTTAAAAACCGGACCGGACCGGCCAGTTGAACCAGTCCGACCAAGAACCAGTGGAGGTGATCGGTTCGAGCTACTTATCAGATCGGTTGTGCATTCAAACCGACGCGAACCGATATGACTCGGTCAGAACATTGTGAATCAGAAATTTAATAAATGATTTTATTAAAAAATGGCTTAGCAGGGTGTTGAAACTGCGACCTAACATTTGCATGGCACTCCCTTTACCATTTGCACCATGATTCTCATTTGAAACATAATGCTTCTACTTATTTATATTTAATAATTACATTTTGGATTAAGAAGACAATTTTTATTTTTTTTTAAGGAATGGATTGTGATGACAATATCATCATCACACTTAATTATATTTAATTTTTGGCCAAGCTTGTGAGCTCAAAAATAATTTGTCATTAAAATGAACAATATTATTAAAAAATAACTATGCAATAAAAATATTGTTATAAACATTTAACTTTGATTAAAACTATTTTTTTAGCACATTTGTTTTTATTTATGTTGTAGTTGGAAAGTGAAATATTTTTAAATATATTTATTTAAATATGTACTATATCTCAAAAAGAATATATGCAGCTAAATTCAAAGACATCTATCAAGATGTTTATATTTATATTGTAAAAAATGTGCTTTTATTTATGTAAAAAGTAATTATAATTGACCGAGTCATATAACCAAGTTATTCGATTCAATCCGATTTAGTCGTGCGGTTCGACCAGTGACCCAGTGGTTCAACCATTGAACCAACGACCCAGTACCTTTACCGAGTCGATCACCGGTCCGATTTTTAAAACTTTTTCATAATGAAATTCAATTAAAGCATAATAATGAAACTAAAAATAATATTTACATAATTATTAAATCCAGATCATATAAATTTCGCATCTCACTCGTTGTCCACTGCTCACTGGCCGTCACCTTCTCATTCCGGCTTCTCATTCCGAGCTTACACGGGGCCTCAATCCTCTCTTCTTCAAAAGAGGTCCGTTTATATTAGATTTGTTTATTTTATTATAATGTTTAACTCTCTTTAACGAATCATATAACTCTCTTTAACTCCATTATTTGTTTACATAGGTGCGATTTTTATTAGAATGTTTAACTCTCTTTAACGAATCGTTTAACTCTCTTTAACTCCATTATTTGTTTACATAGATGCGATTATTATTAGAATATTTAACTCTCTTTAACTCCAACTCCATTATTTGTTTACATAGGTGCGATTTTTATTAGAATGTTTAACTCTCTTTAACGAATCGTTTAACTCTAAATACATTATTTGTTTGCATAAGTGCGATTTTTATTAGAATGTTTAACTCTCTTTAACGAATCGTTTAACTCTCATTAACTCCATTATTTGTTTACATAGGTTCGATCTTTAACTCCATTAAAGAGAGTTAAACAATTTGTTAAAGAGAGTTAAACATTCTAATAAAAATCGCACCTATGTAAACAAATAATGGAATTAAAGAGAGTTAAACGATTCGTTAAAGTGAGTTAAACATTCTAATAAAAATCGCACCTATGTAAACAAATAATGGAGTTAAAGAGAGTTAAACATTCTAATAAAAATCGCATCTATGTAAACAAATAATGGAGTTGGAGTTAAAGAGAGTTAAACGACTTGTTCAAAAGAGTTAAATATTCTAACAAAAATTGCACCTATGTAAATAAATAATGGAGTTAAAGAAAGTTAAACGATTCGTTAAAGAGAGCTAAACATTCTAATAAAAATCGCAGCTATGTAAACAAATAATAGAGTTAAAGAAAATAAAACGATTCGTTAAACAGAGTTAAAAATTGTAATAAAAATCGCACCTATGTAAACAAATAATAAAGTTAAAGAGAGTTAAACGATTCGTTAAACAGAGTTAAACATTCTAATACAAATCGCACCTATGTAAACAAATAATAGAGTTAAAGAGAATTAACATTCTAATAAAAATCGTACCTATGTAAACAAATAATATATTTGGAGTTAAAGAGAGTTAAACGATTCGTTAAAAAGAGTTAAATATTCTAATAAAAATCGCACTTATGTAAACAAATAATGGAGTTAAAGAGAGTTAAACATTCTAATAAAAATCGCACCTATGTTAACAAATAATGGAGTTAAAGAGAGTTAAACATTCTATTAAAAATCGCACCTATGTAAACAAATAATGGAGACTCGTTAAAAAGAGTTAAACATTCTAATAAAAATCGCACTTATGTAAACAAATAATGAGGTTAATGAGAGTTAAACATTCCACTAGAGCAAAATTATAATCTTAGCCTTGCTAAAGGAAAATTGCTTGACAACCCAGAATATTATTATTCTGATCCTAATTAATTCTCTAGTTAATAATTCTGATTGTATAGTTATTTCTAGAATCATTTGTTTTGGAAGAGTCAACTGTATAGTGATTGTAGGAGAAATCTCAGTTACGTGATTAGAAGACCTTTTGTATATATTGATATGTTAGATGTGAACAAAACGGGCAGAAAAATTATACGTACTGTTTTGTTAATAAGCAACTTGAATTAATCAATGACATATCTCTGCAATCTAAATACTTATATTAACGATAACTTTAGAGGCACACATATCTTTTGCTCCTTTGCGTCTCCGCATTTCAATGTTTTTTTCCTTTTGTAATAATGATTGTTGCTGACTCACTCTAGTTTGTTAAAATGCATGAGTCACCAATCATTTAGCTACATTAATGTGCCTTTATAAGGATGATGTACTAATAAAGAAGGTATCAAAAATAATAATAGTAATAGTAACATCACTCTAATCATGATAACAAAAAACAAAATCATACATTGGATGGGGATAACCACCAGGGAGTCCAAGAATCATGTATGCAACATTGTTTTCCATTACCTGTATAGAAATAGTTAAATTAAAATGTCTTATATATTTTACAAAAAAAAAATAATTAAATTATAATTACTGATACCAGTGTTTGCAGTTCCTTTGCAATTGTCAAAGGACTTATTAGCTTTTCATGACCATTTATCTTCTGTAACTCAAATTCAAAAATTGAAGGTTTTTTCCATCGGTCCCCCATTTCAATAAGGCTGAAAAACAAACATTTTGGTTAGCTCTCATTTATCTTGTGTTTGGTAACACAAAAAAGCTAGTTTATAACTTGTTGGACTAGCTTATAAGCTTGTTTTGATAGTATAAAATGTGTTTGGTAAAGATCTTTTCCATAATGAAATTCAATTAAAGTATAATAATGAAACTAAAAATAATATTTGCATAATAATTAAAGAGTTAAAGAGATTCGTTAAAGTGAGCTAAACATTCTAATAAAAATCGCACCTATGTAAACAAAAAATGGAGTTAAAGAGAGTTAAACATTCTAATAAAAATCGCATCTATGTAAACAAATAATGAAGTTAAAGGGAGTTAAACGATTCATTAAAGAGAGTTAAACATTCTAATAAAAATCGCACCTATGTAAACAAATAATATATTTGGAGTTAAAGTGAGTTAAACGATTCGTTAAAGAGAGTTAAACATTCTAATAAAAATCGCACTTATGTAAACAAATAAAGGAGTTAAAGAGAGTTAAACATTCATATAAAAATCACACCTATGTAAACTAATAATGGAGTTAAAGAGAGTTAAACATTCTAATAAAAATCGCACTTATGTAATCAAAGAATGGAGTTAAAGAGAGTTAAACATTCATATAAAAATCACACCTATGTAAACTAATAATGGAGTTAAAGAGAGTTAAATGATTCGTTAAAGAGAGTTAAACATTCTTATCAAAATCGCTCCTATATAAACAAATAATGGAGTTAATGAGAGTTAAACATTCTACTAGAGCAAAATCATAATCTTAGGCCCAGTTTGGATAAATAGCTTTTACAAATGCTTATAGCATTAGAGCTTATAAACTAGAGCTTACATCATAAGCATTTATACTCAATAAGCTCTTTATGTTTGGATATGTACATTAAAAAGTACTTACATAAATTGAAGTGTTTGGATTGTAGGAGAAATCTCAGTTACGTGATTGGAAGAGCTTGTGTATATATTGATATGTCAGAAGTGAACAAAACAGACAGAAAAATTATACGTATTGTTTTGTTAATAAGCAACCTGAATTAACCAATGACATATCTCTGCAATCTAAATAATTACATTAACGATAACTTTAGAGGCACACATATCTTTTGCTCCTTTGCGTCTCCGCATATTAATTTTTTTTCCTTTTGTAATAATGATTGTTGCTGACTCACTCTAGTTTGTTAGAATGCATGAGTCACCAATCATTTAGCTACACTATGCCTTTACAAGGATGATGTATTGAATAAAGAAGGTATCAAAAATAATAATAGTAATAGTAACAACACTCTAATCATGAAAACAAAAATCAAAATCATACATTTGATGGGGGATAACCACCAGGGAATCCAAACATCATGTATGCAACATTGTTTTCTATTTGGTGTACACAAATAGTTAAATTAAAATGCCTTATATATATTACAAAAAAAAATAATAATTAAATTATAATTACTTATACTAGTGTTTGCAGTTTCTTTGCAATTGTTAAAGGACTCTTTAGCTTTTCATGACCATTCACCTTCTGTAGCTCAAATTCAATAATTGAAAGTTTTTTCCACTGGTCCTCCATTTTAATAAGGCTAAAAAAAAACATTTTGATTAGCTCTCATTTATGTTGTGTTTGGTAACACAGATAAGCTAAATTATAGCTTGCTGGACTAGCTTATAAGCTTGTTTTTATAGAATAAAATGTGTTTGGTAAAAAGCTTTTTCATAATGAAATTTAATTAAAACATAATAATGAAACTAAAAATAATATTTACATAATAATTAAATCCAGATTATATAAATTCCGGATCTCACTCGTTGTCCAATGCTCACTGGCCGTCACCTTCATTCCCCCGCTTCTCACTCCAAGCTTACACGGGGCCTCAATCCTCACTTCTTCAAAAGAGGTCCGTTGATATTAGATTTGTTTATTTTATTATAATGTTTCACAATCTTTAACGAATCGTTTAACTCTCTTTAACTCCATTATTTGTTTACATAGGTGCGATTTTTATTTGAATGCTTAACTCTATTTAACGAATCGTTTAACTCTCTTTAACTCCATTATTTGTTTACATAGGTGCGATTTTTATTTGAATGTTAACTCTCTTTAACGAATCGTTTAACTCTCTTTAACTCCATTATTTGTTTACATAGGTACGATTTTTATTAGAATGTTTAACTCTCTTTAACTCCAACTCCATTATTTGTTTACATAGGTGCGATTTTTATTAAAATGTTTAACTCTCTTTAACGAATCGTTTAACTCTCTTTAACTCCATTATTTGTTTACATAGGTGCGATTTTTATTAGAATGTTTAACTGTCTTTAACTCCAACTCCATTATTTGTTTACATAGGTGCGATTTTTATTAGAATGTTTAACTCTCTTTAACGAATCGTTTAACTATCTTTAACTCCAAATACATTATTTGTTTACATAGTTGCAATTTTTATTAGAATGTTTAACTCTCTTTAACGAATCGTTTAACTCTCTTTAACTCTAAATACATTTGTTTATTTAGATGCGATCTTTAACTCCATTAAAGAGAGTTAAACAATTCGTTAAAGAGAGTTAAACATTCTAATAAAAATCGCACCTATGTAAACAAATAATGGAATGAAAGAGTTAAACGATTCGTTAAAGTGAGTTAAACATTCTAATAAAAATCGCACATATGTAAACAAATAATGGAGTTAAAGAGAGTTAAACGATTCGTTAAAGTGAGTTAAACATTCTAATAAAAATCGCACATATGTAAACAAATAATGGAGTTAAAGAGAGTTAAACGATTCGTTAAAGAGAATTAAACATTCTAATAAAAATCGCAATTATGTAAACAAATAATTTATTTGAAGTTAAAGAGAGTTAAACGATTCGTTAAAAAGAGTTAAACATTCTAATAAAAATCGCACCTATGTAAATAAATAATGGAGTTAAAAAGAGTTAAACAATTCGTTAAAGAGAGTTAAACAATCTAATAAAAATCGCACCTATGTAAACAAATAATGGAGTTAAAGAGAGTTAAACATTCTAATAAAAATCGCACCTATGTAAACAAATAATGGAGTTAAAGAGAGTTAAAATATTCGTTAAAGAGAGTTAAACATTCTAATAAAAATCGCACCTGTGAAAAACAAATAATGGAGTTAAAGAGAGTTAAAGATTCTAATAAAAATCGCACCTATGTAAACAAATAATGGAGTTAAAGAGAGTTAAACGATTCGTTAAAGAGAGTTAAATATTCTATTAAAAATCGCACCTATGTAAACAAATAATGGAGTTAAATAGAGTTAAACGATTCGTTAAAGAGAGCTAAACATTCTAATAAAAATCGCACCTTTGTAAACAAATAATGGAGTTAAATAGAGTTAAACATTCTTTTAAAATCGCACTTGTGTAAACAAATAATAGAGTTGGAGTTAAAGAGAGTTAAACGATTCGTTAAAGAAAGGCTAACATTCTAATAAAAATCGCACCTATGTAAGCAAATAACGGAGTTAAAGAGAGTTAAACGATTCGTTAAAGAGATTTAAACATTCTAATAAAAATCGCACCTATGTAAACAAATATTGAAGTTAAAAAGATTTTTTTTGAGAATATGAAAAAATAAAATAAAAAAATGAAAAATGGGTATATACGAATGAATTTTGGATTTCGAGGGGCGGAGTCCCATATGGGAGTCATGATCCTTAATTTTTTTTTCCAAATTTTCTGGGAAGTTTCGGAGCAATATGATCAAGTATCCCAAAAACCAGATTTTTGACCAAGAACGACTAACAATGACCTAAAACAGAAGGATGAGAGTTAGAAAAATTAATATTGTCCTCAAAATTACTATCCATGTTACAAACAAGTTCAGAATTTATGCTGATACAATTCGAATTATATAATCTGAACTGTTTTCCCCTTGAAAAAAAGTGTTTACAGATTATGGGGTGATCGGATTCTATATTCTGAAAAATTCAAGTAACGCGCCTTATTTTTTGAGGTTTACAGATTATAAAATCCGAATTGGTCAAAAACTCTTTTTTTTTTTTTTTTTTACCTTATAACAAAGGAAAAACTCAGTTTGGATTTTAAAATCTAAAAATCTCAAAGGCATTTTTGGAAGGAAAAAATGGACGCGCGAGAAATGGGTAGGGGGGAAAAGTAATAGTGTTCTATTTTTTGATTTATAAGCCCGAACTATATAATCATTATAGGCCTAAAAGTAAGTATATATATGATGAGATTATTGCTTTTCTCCCAAAAAAAAAAATGTTCACGACCATGCAAACCGATCAAAATACCTTCTACGTGAGTTAACTCATGTTCGTTAAATAGAAAGGAGAATATTTATAAATTTGTTACAAAGGATGCAATCTTTTATTTATCGTCATGTTGAGCTTTTACGAGTAAATACAAGGGGCGAATGCATTGTGTGGCTAAAGCCACACATCCACTCCCCAAAGTTTTAAAAAAATAAAAAATAAAACATGCAACTATATCAAAATATTTCTCTCTCGCGTGCGAAATAATTAAGTGCAACACATTTGTTATAATTTATAATCTTTTGAAGTTGGTTTTGCTCTTGTGGATAGCAATTGCAAGTGTTGAACGTGTTTTTTCAACTACAAAAATTGTGAGCAATCAACTATGTAACAAAATAAGTGATCAATAGCTGACTGACTGTCTTATAATTAACTTATACAGTAAGAAATGTTCTTTTATACTACCAAAAAACAAAGAAAAAAAAGAAATGTTCTTTTAAAAATTAGCAGCGCTATTATTTTAGCTCATTTTTAATAAATGGATAGGAGACAATTTTCATTGCAATTGTATTGTATCAACCAATGTTATTTCATTTTTCATATAGCTTGCATTATTTTATTTCATTTTTTTAAAATTTTAGCCAAACATATACCGAATGTCTAGATCCGTCCCTGCTAAATACTCAAGTCGGTCAATATTATATCAATCTAGTTTTCTATAATATAAATTATAAAAATGTTAATAAGATTGTTTCTCTTGCAAGATGTGTGATAAATGTGTCTCTAATATTCTTGACTTAATTTCAAATTTTCAATAGTATTATAAACTTTTTCTTAATAAAGTATTATAAACTTAATGGCGTTATAGTCTTAAAAATATCAGCGAATTTATGAACATGATTCCATTTTTACTACGAAAGATGCATACTTATGAAATGAAGGTATATCATATCAATAATAATAATTATTATGAGAAAATGTCCACATAGGATAATATGAAGAAATATGCAAAGGCTTAGCCATATAAATAAAAATCTTGTGTGTTAGTATTTCTTGCACTAATAGTTAGTGAGTTTTGCTATAGTTAGCATTACCTCTATTATTCAGTATATGTAATCTCTAATTATTAATTACATTATACAATTTCTTTCTTTCTTTCTGTTCTTTATAGGGTATCAGAGCTGAAACGGTCCAACCCCCTCTCCTTCTAAATTAGGACGTCGTTCCTAACACTCCACCGACAGCTATACCTCAATCACCAACCCCTATGAACCATCCAAACCACTCGCCTACATCACCCTTGTCAGTGTAACCAAACTTCTTCCCACCAATTACCTTAATTGGCAACTACAGGTTGAAGCATTCCTTGATGGCTATGATCTCCTCAAATACCTAGATGGATCGTTACCGGCGCCGTCCAAAATGATCACCACCACTGTCGAAACTCCAGTGACAACAGAAAATCCTGCCTATCAAACATGGCAACGATAGGATCGCCTCATCTATGGCGCCCTCCTCACCACCCTCTCAAATGAGGCCGCCTCCCTGGTGTCCCAAACAAAGACCTCACACGGTCATTGGACCCTCCTCAAGAACACCTATGCCAAGGCTTCTCGTAGTCATCTCAAGCAACTAAAGGAGCGCCTCCAGACAACATCCAAAGGTACTCAGTCCATCACCACTTATATGCACTCCCCGAAGCAAATAGGTGATCTCCTTGCCTCACTTGGATCATCTGTCTCCATTGAAGACATGACTGATTATATCCTACGCGGCCTCGACGACGGCTATCGTGTTGTCATTGACGGAGTGAATGCAAGGGATAACTAAATTACATTTGGAACTCTTAATCGCCGATGTTCAGCAACAGACCCTTGACCCACTCACCGCCTTGAATATTCAGGCGAGACCCAACTACAACAACAAAAAACCGCGCTCTGCCCAACTCTCTGCACAATCAAATCAGCGCCCTGGAAATCACAAACCCTTCCTCGACAAATTTCAGTGGTGTAATGTCAAAGGACATGTTCTATCTCAGTGACGCACCTTCAAACAGCAACATCCTAGTATCCCTCCACCTCCTCGTGACTTGCCCCAGATCAACACTGCAACTACTGGTCCCCTACAAATTGATTTTTTGGTTGATTGTGGAGCAACACATCACATAACAAATGACATTGCAAATATGGCAATCCATCATCCCTACACGGGTCCTGACTCGCTGTTCATGGGCAACAATTCAAGTTTAAACATCTCTCACTCTAGAACACTTTTAATTAAGTATTTATCCTTGTCTAATGTTATGTGCGTTCCCTCTATGAAACACCAAATTATTTCTGTCTCCCAACTTACCAAACAAACAAACTCTGCTATTCTTTTTCTTCCACATTTTTTTATGTGAAGGACCTACAGACTGGCCAAACAACTCATAAAGGCTCATGTGTCGATGGACTTTATCGATGGTCTGCCCTTGCACCATCTGTTCACACCGTTCGCAAGGACTCACCCACATCATAGGACCATAAGCTTGGGCACCCATCATCCTCTATTTTCAAATTTATTTCCCTTCATTTTTCCTTAGGCACAAATAAATTCCAACAATCTGATTGTAATTCATGCCAAATTAGTAAAAGTCGCAAACTTCATTTCCATGAATCCACTCTTATATCGTCTTATCCATTAGAAATAATTTTTTCAAATATATGGACTTCCCCCATTTTATCTATTGATGGTCTTTGCTACTATTGCATGTTTGTTGATCACTTCACTCGTTATATTTGGATCTATCCGATGAAACACAAATATGATGTACAAGTCATATTTCCCAAATTTAAATCCCTTATTGAAAATTTCCATAAACAACAAATAAAAATATTGTACACAGATAATGGTGGCGAATACATTAGTCTTCGCCCTTTTCTAAGCAATCATGGTATAAGTCATCACACCACTCCACCCCACACACCTGAACATAATGGAATTTCAGAACGCCGGAATCGTCACATTGCCGAGACTGGTCTCGTCCTTCTCCATATATAACTCAGGCCTACCCCTCACCTATTGGCCTCACGCCATGACTACTGCAACCTACCTTATAAATCGCCTTCCCGCTCCCATTCTTGGGTACCAATCACCCTATTTTAAGTTGCACAACATTAGCCCGAATTATCATAAATTAAAATGTTTTGGATGTTTGTGTTTTCCCTAGATTAAGCCATATGCTAACCATAAACTTGCACAAAAGTCTGTTGTGTGTGTTTTTGTAGGTTACTCGGCTGATCAACATGCATACTTGTGTCTCGATCCCACAACGGGCAAGATTTACACCTCTTGCCATGTAAAGTTTGTCGAATCGGAATTTTCGTTTAGCTCTCTTGCTACTCAAACACAGGCACTCGCCCCAGATTCAACGCTCGCTTCGCCAAACCAAAACAAGCTCACTCAAATCATTCAAAATCCCGCAAATCCAATCCCAAATGAACTCACCCAGATCACTCACCCGTATGCGCCCTCATCACCAATGCCCAACGACCTCGCCTACACCACTCAACAACAGTCGCCCTCCCCACAAACGTCCATTGAGCTCGACTAACCCACTCAAACATCTTCACCCTCTTCACCAAACTCCAATGCGGTTGCCCAAAGCATTCAAATGTCCTCGCCCACGTCCCCAACATCCAATGAATTGACCCACATCACTACATCGCCAACGCCTCCACCACCACTCGCCCACACAAAAACCAGTCACCCAACGTTAGTGGCATAATCACCCATTCTCAGAACAACATTGTTAAACCCATCAAAAAGCTTAACCTTCATGTTCCCCCCTTATGTCCCATTGAACCAAGTAATATCATTCAAGCCCTTCATGACCCTGATTGGCGCTCGGCTATGCAAGCTGAATTTGATGCCTTACACAACAATAACACCTGGGATCTTGTTAGCCGGTCCTCTGCTCAGAATTTGGTTGGGTGTAAATGGGTTTTTCCTATCAAATGAAACCCAGATGGCTCCATTGATCGTTACAAGGCACGACTAGTCGCCAAAGGATTTCATCAACCACATGGTTGTAACTACACGGAAACATCCAGTCCAGTTGTTAAACCGGTGACTATTCGAATTGTCCTTACACTTGTAGTTCGTCATGGATGGTCCCTTTGCCAGCTTGATGTCAACAATGTGTTCCTCCAAGGTACGCTCAAGGAGGAAGTATTCATGTTACAAACCACCTGGATTTGTCAACAAAAACTTCCTTGGTCATATTTGTCGCCTCAAAAAGGCACTTTACGGGTTAAAGCAAGCACCTCGTGCCTGGTATATGGAGCTTTGGGTATTCCTATTATCCCTTGGCTTCGTCAACTGCACTGTTGATGCCTCTTTATTCATCCAACACAAACTAGGTGTTAAACTATACTTATTAGTATATTTATTATTATATGTTGATGATATCATTGTCACCGGGAGTTCTCCTGTAGAGGTTTCCACACTCATCACCACACTCGCCACTCGCTTTTCTTTGAAAGACCTTGGATGTCTTAATTATTTCTTGGGGGTCGAAGTGATTCCCTCTACTGTGGGTATATTCCTTTCCCAAAGAAAATATATCACTGATCTACTACATAAATCAGGCATGGCAGATACGAAACCAGCATCCACTCCATTGTCTGCCACGGATAAGTTACTCAAGGATTTCAGTGATCTCCTACCATCCCTAACCGAGTATCGAGCGCTCGTTGGAAGCCTCCAATACTTGAGCCTTACTCACCCAGACATTGCCATCAACACAAACAAACTCGCCCAATTCATGCAGAACCCCAAAACGGCGCATTGGACTGCACTCAAAAGAGTGCTCAGACACTTGGCGGGTTCCTGTGACAAAGGCGTCTTCATCTCGATGACCGCCCCACTAAATCTCCACGCCTACTCAGATGCGGACTGGGCAGGCGACAAAGATGATTATATCTCCACCACTGGTTATCTGTTATATCTTGGTAGTACTCCCATTTCTTGGACTCTCTAAAACAACGCTCTGTTGCTTGATCTTCCACAGAAGCAGAATATAAAGCCTTAGCTGACACGACGAGTGAGGTGTTATGGGTCCTTTCCCTATTCACTGAACTTGGCCACACTCCAACAGCCAATCCAGTCATCTATTGTGACAACCTCGGTGCTACCCACCTTAGTGCTAATTCTGTATTTCACTCTCGGATGAAACATATAGCCTTAGCCTATCATTTTGCCCGAGAAAATGTCCAACATGGCAAGTTTCGAGTATCCTTTGTTTCTATCGATGATCAACTTGCTGATATTCTAACCAAACCCCTGCTTCGTCCTAAGTTCGATTACTTACTGTCCAAGTTGTATCTCTCTTTCAGACCATCCAACTTGCGAGAGGATATCAATAATAATTATTATCATGAGAAAATGTGCCACATCGGATAATATGAAGAAATATGCAAAGGCTTAGCCATATAAATAAAAGTTTTGTGTGTTAGTATTTCTTGCACCAATAGTTAGTGGGTTTTGCTATAACTAGCGTTACCTCTGCTATTCAGTATATGTAATCTGTAATTATTAATTACATTTTCTGATTTTCTGTCTTTATATAGCATTGTTTAAACACACAAAGCGGTATACAACTTCTCAACAAAGTTCAAAATACATTAAAATAAAAAGTGGAAAACCATGTTATTATGGAGTACTTATTAGCATCATATTCACACACTTGAAGTGATAAACTTTTCTTTGTGAGGCAATTTGAAGTGACACTTA
>Ga0228711_1006598_pt1 | contig 17153 bp, 18 predicted proteins | sample MedpolnodulmetaG_2_FD_177996 | JGI IMG/M metagenome (GOLD analysis project Ga0228711, IMG submission 177996) | Root nodule microbial communities from Medicago polymorpha collected in Santa Monica, California, United States - brown nodules | ecosystem: Host-associated > Plants > Roots > Nodule...
CTACCAATATATTTTATAAATAATAGATACCTTTCTAATTTTTTTTATGTAGTAAATATGACTCTTTCAATCATGGATGTAAAGTGAAAATGAATGTTATATATTTTTGAAATACAGATTGATTGTAAAATTTAACCGTTATTTTGTTTATGTATTATGTATGTATTTTTATCAAATAACTTTTTTTTAAAATATTCGCATGAAATTTTGTAACATTCTTTTTTTTTTATGAACAACTTATAAATTACAATGGTTGCCACTTTGAAATTATACGAGAAACAACAATAATGTTAAAATTTTATTTGGTCTCTCATTTGTTTTTTCCTTTCGCTCTTTATGTTGCACCATGCTTAATTTTTCAATAGATTTTATGTTATATTTTTCATTAAACCTATTAATGTCTTGTATGTGTAATATTAATTTATATTATATATGTCCTTGTCAGCATAACTCAGTTAGTATGAACAATACATAATATATGTAAGGTCCGGTGTTCAAACCCCGCCCACCACCAAAAAAATATTTATACTATATATAAAGAAAATAATTCATTTTAGCACTTTTGAACTGAATTTTTCTCTTTCAAAAAATGACTTCAATTATCAATACAAATAACATATAAAGAAAATAACTTTTTCATCACTTTTGAACTGACTTTTTTTCTTTCAAAAAATGATTTTAATTTTCAATACAAATAACACATGTAACAAATAGATAAGAATAAATTTAAATATTAGAATAAAAGGTGTAACAAACACAAATGTCCTGTTTTTTCTTTATCATTTAAAAAGTGTAACAAACTAGATGAGTGTATCTATACTTACTTTTTCATTTTCTCAATTATACTCTTAAACAACAACTTTTTTTATAACACAGATTGTTGTTAGTGTCATTAAAAGAATAGGAATTTAGATTATATTTTTTTATTATATTGTCGGTTTCATTGAAATAAATAATCATGGTTAGTTTGATTTGTTATAATTTGAAATCAAAAACCATTTATATTTTTACTTTTAAACAAAATTAAAATTTCATAAAAAAAACACCGCTCATAATTTTTAAACATTACTGGAATAAAAAAATCGGAAAGACGGACACGTGAGTACTCATCTTTTCGCTAGTATTAATAAAAAGTATTGCACGTTGTATTATGGATAACCAATCTAAATTAAGTTGCATGTATTTGATCAGATATTTTTCAAAATAATCATCAAAATCGAAACGAACATGATTTCTATTTTAGATATCCGATGACTTTTTCTCTGAAAATCGATCTAAAACACACTGCGATTGGATTGTTGAGATACCAAATTATTTACTAAAACTTCTTCTAATATAACAAGTGGATGCATAAACAACAGTGATACAAAGTATTTACCACCTACTTCAATTTTAACATATATTTGTTGATTATCTAAATCCAAGAGAGTGGGGGACAAATGGGAAGCACACAAACATCGTAAATTAGGGAGCAACTGATTTCTACAATTGACAGCAAAAGTCTTGAAGCCTAAGTTGTGGAGCCATCTTTGAGATAAATTAGCTATAGGGATCCATGGTTCAGAAATAAAGCAAATCTCATGTTTAAACTTAACTAAAAGTTTCTTAAGAGCCAATTTAGTTGGGGAATTGGCCAATGCCCTAAAGTTCCAATATAAACACTTCATTTAAAAGGTATGGGGTTACCAACCTTAGATTTGGTGGAATAAGGACTCTGCTTAGCAAGCTTCACCTTCTCAGTTTTCCTAGATACTTCTGAAGTCACTACTTGAAACCCTTGATCATCCACACTAGCAGGTCTAACAGAAACTAAGATAGCTATCTCACCTTCCATATTTAAATTTGGACTGTAAACATCTTCGTTTGGTTCTAGCTCAGCTAAATTAGCTCAAGACTCCTTTAAAAAATTTATGTCCTTGTATTTCACAAATAGCATGTCATTAGGCTTCATCGTTTCATGTTGATATGCATGCAATGTTGGAAATGTTCAATTCATACATATTAACAATAATAAAGAAATTTTTGTTGGTTTTACTCTACGTTTAATTTCTTCAGGTTGGCAGGAGAAGCCAAATCTTCTAACATTTTCTAGAGTCCATTTTTGGAGAGAGTCCATTTTCTAGAGTCCCTAAAAAAGGTATTTATAATTTTTTTTATTAACGGTCACAAAACTGGTTTCGTTGCAATTAATGTTGGTTGCATTCAGTTATGGAACTAATAGTTAGTTTTGGAAATTAAAAAAATGATTAGATGGTTTTTTGTTTTTTTTATATAAAGAACTTCATAGTTAAATGGTAAAATTATATATGAAAATGTCTTATGATAATTAATAATTACAAGTAACACACATTTGCATTGCATTTATCCGATGATATATATGTCATATATCTATCTATTCTACATTGACACGACTTTTCTGGTGTACCTTATTGTGAATATATCTAAATTACCCTCAAATTCATTTATTATGATTCGATTGATACAAATACACTATTTTTTTTAAAGAAAAAAAATATGTTTTTATTAACTTTCATTTGTTTTTTTTTTTAAGAAACTAAAATGGATTAAAAAACTGAAAGCCTGGAGATTTCAGCATAAGGAGTGTCAAAACCCCAGCTGAGAGAGTCAATTACAAGAATGCCCAAACAGCCAAAACAGGAACAAAAAACTACCCTGTTACATTACATAAATATTCTCAAACAAGTTAAAAGGTTCAACCACCATGAATGGTAGGAGAAAACAAAGCTAGAGTGGTTTGCTTTCAACCACCAGTATGATTGAAGCTTAACTTTATCTAATAGTTGATTAAAAGAAGCTTCTTTTTGGTGAAATATTCGAGCGTTCCTTTCAAGCCGATCACCCACACACAAGATAGCCAAATAAGATTCAGAGCTGAGCGTTTGCCGTTAGAGAAGCCGCTAAAGGTGCTAAATTGATATAAATGATCTGATACATTTTCAGGAAACACTAAGTGATAACCAAGCCAGTGAGAAATATCATACCAAAGCTTGCCAAAAAAATCACAAGAGAGGAATAAGTGTTTTGCATCTTCTATCATGTTGCATCCACCCCACGCATAATTGCGCATTCGGATGTAAAAAATGTGTTTTTTGATTAAATTGTCTGTTGTTGGTAATCTATTACGTAACAAGCGCCAAGCGAAGATGCTGATTTTCAGAGGCACTTCCTTGTTCCAAATTTCAGTCATGTGAGTAACTGCCAAGTTGTTACTAGTGAATGTCAAGAGATGATTATAAGCACTTGTGACTTTATAACTGTTAGAGGCATGCAAGTGCCAAATCCACCTGTCAGAGTAAGTAGGCTGCAAAACAATATTAGATTAAATATCACAACATTCCTGGACTCTCTCTTCCTCCCAAGCCAACAAACGACGCCGCTACTGCCAAGCTTCACCCTCAACCCCCCACCCAAAAGAATACATTTCAGCCACCGTTGTCATTTTATTAGTAGCAAGATCAAAATGGCGGCTGAAACTATTCTTCAAAACTAGCCCGTCAATCCAAGGATCCCACCAAAATAAAGTTTGGGCATCATCTTCTACCTCCCGCCCAACATTATCATCAAACCACTCCCACTTCCCACACCAGCCCCATTTTTAACATTGATCAAATTATTCGACCAAACAGAGCTAAACCGCCCCTCCTCGACGGTTGTACCTCCTACCTCTCCGTATCTAGCTGATAAAACTCTATACCACAAACTCCTATTTTCAACCCGCATCCGCCAACACCATTTACCAAATAAAGCCAAATTAAATTCTTGAATCCTTCGCACTCCTAAACCTCCCTCCTCCTTTTTGGAACAAATAGTGTCCCAATTAATCCAAGAAATTTTCCTAACCTCCTCACAACCCCAAAAAAAAAAAACAATTAAATATAGATTCAATGGAAGAAATGATACATGCGGGAGCTTTGAAGAAGGAAAGAAAGTAGGCTGGAAGAGAGGACAAGACAGACTTTAGGAGAACTAAACGGCCACCCAACAAAAGATTTCCACTCTTCCAACCCGATAATCTTGACTTAATACGATCAATTAAAGGTTGCCAAAATTTAAGTTTTCGAGGATCACCACCTATAGGCAGCCCCAGATAAAGGAAGGGGGCTCTACCCAATTTGTAATTGAGAACAAAGGCTGCCTTTGCCAACCAAGAATCATGAATATTAACACCAACTAACATACTTTTGTGGAAGTTCACCTTAAGACCAGATGTCACCTCAAAGAGAAGAAGCAGAGCTTTTAGAGATCTAATATTGGCCCAGCTTCGCTCCTCAATCAACAAGGTGTCATCAACAAATTGTAGATGAGTTATGGAGACCTGATTATTCGCGCCAACCTTGTAGCCAGAGAACAGGCCATCCTCTACAAGAGCCTTCATCATGACATTTTGCCCTTCAACTGCTATTAAAAATAGAAAAGGTGAAAGAGGGTCACCTTGTCTCAACCCCGTTCAAATTTGAATTCATCTGTTGGGCTGCCATTAACCAGAACAGAAGTTGAGGCCGTACTGACGCATTCCATAATTCACTTACGCCATAAGGTAGGAAAATTCATTTTTTTCATGACGTGCATGTGTTAGTCCTCAAATTTAAACAACAACAATCATATTGATAAAAGTGGAAAGACGTGCATGTTTGTGTTTGTCACATTGTTAATATATATAATAGTTTATAAAATTGTATAGGTTTCAGATCTTACAAATTTGGTCATAGAAATCGATTGGGTATAGTAAAAAAAATCCAAAACATGGGTCATAAATACTTACACGAAACCCTTAATTTGATCTTTATATTAAATCTAATTCATAATTATAAAATTGACGTGTAACGTGAAAGATGTCACAATTTATAAACTCATTTCAAACTTTATCTTAATGCTATACAAGATTTGAATTTTTACATCCTCCTATGCCAACACTATTGGGTTTGAAGCGTTAATATAAATTGTAGGTGACCCGAATCAATAAACTATGATGTCACAATATGTTTTTATATTTAGTTTGATTCATCCTTACAAAATAAAATTGCAAAGTGAGATTTGTCACTTAATAAACTCCATACCTTATATTTATCATATGTAGGTCATGAAGTTTTACCGATACGTCATCTCACCCTTAATACTACTGAGTTTGATATGTTAATATAAATGGTGGACGGGCTAAATCGATATGATAATATACCATATTAAAAAGAAATTATTGGACGTAATTCCTCCTTATAAAGCTGATTTATTAAAGTGAAAGTTATAATTATAAGACCATCTACAATGGTTAAAACCAATCAACAGCACTCAACACCACTTTTTCAATTCCCAACACTCCATATCATTTTCTCTCTCTTATTTAACACTCATTCAACTTTTACCATCTCCAATGATTTTTTCTTTCAACACTCTACGCCACCACTTTTTTATTTCATATTCTTATTTAATTTTATATTTTTGTTTTTTTACTACATAAAATTACAATTATCGATTATAATTAAATTAAAATAATACACTTAACAATTTATTTTTTAGTTTTTTTGGAAAAACAAAATTTTGTAAAATAATTTATTTTTATTTTCTTAACTTAAAATGCAATACAACAAACTAAGCACGCGACACATAAATAACTTAAAATGCAAGACAACAAACTAAGCACACAACACACAAGTAATTTATTTAGTACGATACAAATCATCTTCAATCACGAAACATTCCAAACTTTGTTCATATGTGCTTCACTAGATCTGCTTGCAATTCGTGATGAACATTTGAATCACGCAACTCGGATCTAGAACGCACATGATTTGCAAAAGCGGATAACACTTCGGTCGAATATGGTTGTGGTGTACTAGATCCACTTCCCTCAGGGTGCTCAAAATCGGTCCAACGTTGAGCATATGTATCTCGTTCATCCTCAACAATCATATTATGTAATATGATGCATGGCCTCATGATGATACCCAAATCGGCTATGTCCCACAAGCGAGCTGGTTCACAGATGATTTTGAATCGAGCTTGAAGCACTCCAAAAGCACGTTTGATGTCCTTCCGAAATCCCTCCTGGTGTTTTGCAAATAACTTATCGGGTTCACTTTGAAGAAGTCTAATCGATTTGACGAAAGTTGGATGAGAAAGGTAGATAACATCAGCTAGATAGTATGCCATATTATAGGGACGTTGATTCACAAAGTAATTCATCCTTGGAGCCTTTCCCTGTTCCACATCATCAAACACTGGTGACTAGTCTAGAACGTTTATATCGTTCAACATTCCCGGACATCCAAAAAAGGCATGCCAGATCCATAGATCATGAGATGCAACTGCTTCAAGAATAACTGTAGTGGTTCTCTTATCCCCGTGGTAAATTGACCTTCCCATGCTTTAGAACAATTTTTCCACTCCCAATGCATGCAGTCAATACTCCCGATCATCCCTGGGAACCCCCGCATTTCACTAACATGTAGTATTCTTGGCAGGTCATCTTGGGTTGGTGCTCTCAAGTACACTTCCTCATACAATCGTATGATTCCTTTGCAGAATCTACGTAAGCACTTCAATGTTGTACTACTTCCTATTTTGATGTATTCATCGACCGCATCTGCTGCCACACCATATGCTAACATTCGCATTGTTGTGGTACATTTTGCTAAGGGTGATATACCTTCTTTATTGACTGCATCAACTCGTTGGGTGAAGTAGTTATCACTACTTGAAAGGTCTCCAACGATTCGAAGGAAAACATGTTTTTGCATTCGGTACCGACGACGAAACATTGCATCGTCATATGTAGGCTCATTGGTAAAGTAGTCGTCAATTAGTCTTTGGTTTGCCGCTGCATGATCTCTATTGAAATATTTTCTACTACGAGATGCACTATCTTCCTCTATTTTTTTCGACGCTGAATAAATCGGTTGACGATATAAGTGTCTTCAATATCACGTTTTTGTTTGTAGGCTTCGATATCAAAAGGATCCATTGATAGTTTTTTGTGATATTGGAAGTAGATTGAATGAGATTTGTGATATTGGAAGTAGATATGAATGAGATTTGTGAAATTGGAAGTAGATATGAGTCCCTATATATAAGTACATTGTGTGGTGGACACTGACGGATACGAAATAAGTTATTGAAGCAAATAGTATGTGAAATAATGGGCACGGGATAATTATTAAAGCAAATAGTATGTGAAATAAAGCAAATAGTATGTGAAATAAGTCACGGATAATTATTAAAGCAAACAGTGGGGACTAAACAACACTGACAATTATTAAAGCAAACATTGAGGACTAGACAACACTGGAAATTATTAAAGCAAACATTGGAGACTATACAACACTGACAATTATTAAAGCAAACACTGGGGACTAGGCAACACTGACAATTTTGACCGAATACAAATAAATATTTGATTGAAATTAATTTCCAAACAGCTCACGCTCCAACTTTTTCAACAGGTCTTTCTTCCGGTCATCGAGATGCTCTTCGAAACTTAACTTTAGATGCATTTTCATTTTCTTAGCTTCAGTCTTTTCTTTTATCAATTTGTTTTTCTCTTGTTGCATCAAGGTTAACTCTTTCAATTGTTCAATCTCTTGCCCCTTTAATTGTTTGAATTCAACCCACTTCTTTTCCACCTCCTTCAAGGCAACGTCCTTGCTTTTCTTTTAGCCTTTTTTTTTAGCTGTCTCTCTGCCCATTGGACGAGCACTAGATCCTATAGAGTTTGAGCCACATGCATCACTGTCGTGAGATCTCTTAGGTCCACTACTTCCTGAGCCAATATTTCCTCCTACTTGACTACCATAACGTGGTTGATCATGGAGAGCGTGTCATTCTTCCATTAAAGTAAATTGAACATTCTTCCCACATGTATATAATTCCTGCGCTTTTGCCAAAACATCAGTTTCCGACCAACCGCTTCCTTGCAAACGCTTAGCGCCTTCATAAGCACCAATCCATTTATTTGTTACTTTGCTCATAAAATAAAAACGGTTTCAGCATGCAACTAGATCGCGCAGAGAATCGAATGAGAAACACTCATTACAATACTCAGGAATTTTACCCCAATATGTTTTACCTCTCTGGTTTCTCCTGACAACACTGCTTGTTCAAAATTTAATCCACACACTAATTAGTACCAAATTTTGTTCAGTGTTCCATGCTGGTTGCTGGTTTTTCTTGCTCTTAGGAGTTGAATCTTCTGGATTTGGAGTGACTTCATTAGCAACTGCCATGCCACCAGGAGTCATTTGTGTTGAAAATTCAGGAAATTCAGATGCACCAACACTGGGAAAATTTTCATTCTCCATTGGCATATAATCATTAAACGGGGATGTTTGAGATGGATATCTCATCGTAGATCCATAATATGGACGAAAGTTTGGAACAGAGGATAACTGGTTGAAATTTGGTGTAAAACCAAAATTAGGTATGTTTTGAGGACGTTGGTTGGAAAATTAGTTTGGATTTTGATAATTGTTGGGATTTTGGTAGTTAAATGGGTAATTAGAATAATTTTGGGTGTTGAAATGATTATTATTAGGATCCATTTCACTAAAAACAAGATTAAAACTTAACTAAGTTTGGTAAAAAAAAATTAAATTAATTTACAACGAAATAATTGAGGTCCAATTATTAAATGAGAACAACCAATCAGCACCGAACACGTGTCCCCAATTATCCACAATTCTGATTCTCTCTCCACCTCCTGCAGCTTCACGCGCTGCTGTCCCCGCGTATAGTGCACGCACCGTTTCTGGCCAACCATTGCGCGACGCGTGTCCTTGCGTGGTCAGATTAAACATGTTGACTTGATTCAACCTCTCTTTCATCCACATCATCCTTCAACACACGATTGGAGCACTTCCACATGTTGAAGGATGCTTTCAACATAGCAATTCAACATCATTGTAGTTGGTCTAAGTTCATTCCGTTTGTTTTGGAGAGATAGAGATAAGTGATGTGATTCTTGAAAGATGAATAGTGAAAACTATGAAATATTGAAGATGATATGAGTGCTAATTTATTATTTATAGGCTAAATTGCATTTTTGGTCCCTTAAATATTTTGGTAGTATTACTTTGGTCCCTTAATTAAAATTTGATTTATTTTGGTTCCTTAACTTCTATCTGTTACACATTTTGATCCTTTCTGTTAGTTTTAATTCAAAAACGTTAGGTTTTCTTCATTTTCTTCTCCTCTTTTTCATCTTCATATCATCTCCATCAACCTTCAACAACAAGAATCCAAGAAAAATTTCAGAAGAAAATGAAGAAAACCTAACGTTTTTGAATTAAAACTACCGGAAAGGACCAAAATGTGTAACAGAGAGAAGTTAAGGGACCAAAATAAATTGAATTTTAATTAAGGGACCAAAGTGATACTACCTAAATAGTTAAGGAACCAAAAATGTAATTTACAAAATTTTGATTAATAGTCACAAAACCTGCAATTATGCTATTATTATGTTAGTTATTTTGGGTTACAGTTAGGATTCTACTTAGGTCAAACTACTTTTTTTTTCAAACAAAGGTCATAAAAAAATATGTTTAATCATATTTAAGTATTCAATAATATATGTTTTTTAACGATATATCCTCTCTATCTCAAAGTGTCTAGTGTAAGTGTGTAGTCCCAAAACCCAAACAATAGTTTTCTTCTTTCGGTATTAACCTATTTAGTTTGATTATGTGTATTATTTAAATAAACAAATATGTTATTGAATATTGTTAAGGCATAAGTTAGTTTCACTTTTGATTTTTTTTTAAGTGAAAGATAAGTTTATTATATTTTTTTACTAATATATAAAAATAAATAATAATATATAATATATTGTTTTTTTAAGGATATATATAATCTATTGTTGAATGTGTCTTAAAAATATTAAATTTTTAAAATAATTTTACTAATAAATTTTTAAAGATATTAAAAATGAAAATTGTGTATTAGATGTGCAGAACAATCAACTACTTTACTTAATATGGCGCAGAAGAAATTATGCAAATAAAGCACAAATCAAGAGAGTGTCCGTCTTTGTTTATTTTTATATTTTTTCTGTTTAAAAATTCATACTTAATTTATGTTTTGTAAAAAATTATAATTTTTTATGGAGAGGTTGTCATAATATTCTACACATTTATGAAAAAATTTATTTAAAAATATAAAGATTAAACATGAGGTGACTAAAAAGTATGGATTAAAAGTAACGATGAGTAACGATGAAAAACTTTTGAGAAACTAAAAGTCGAACAGGAAATTTAGGAGGACTAAAATAAAATTTGATATATTTGTAAATACCAAAAATACATTTTACCCAAATATAAAAGAAAAATTTATGAATGTATAATAACATTAGCAGAGCTACATGTACAATCAAACAAAATAAAGAACACTTCACTGCATGGTGGACAAATAGACATAATAAATTTCATAGCAAACAACACGATATAATACTACTAACTGGTTTTCTTAGGATCGATCAAGTCAAAGTTCCAACAAACAACTAAATTTATTCAACTCGTTGATATGAAAGGACCTAAAAAGTAAACAACACAATTAATATATCATTAATTTTAAATTAAAATAACAATTTGGTAGATTAGATATATGACATACAATTGCTTTTTTCTTCTTCTCGTTCTCATACATTAAATACAACTTTTAGAGTCATGTATTTAAAGCACAAATAAAATTAACCACCAACTATATGCATGAACTACCAATATATTTTATAAATAATAGATACCTTTCTAATTTTTTTATGTAGTAAATATGACTCTTTCAATCATGGATGTAATGTGAGAATGAATGTTATATATTTTTGAAATACATATTGATTGTAAAATTTAACTGTTATTTTGTTTATGTATTATGTATGTATTTTTATCAAATAACTTTTTTTTTTAAATATTCGCATGAAATTTTGTAACATTCTATTTTTTTTATGAACAACTTATAAATTACAATGGTTGCCACTTTGAAATTATACGAGAAACAACAATAATGTTAAAATTTTATTTGGTCTCTCATTTGTCTATTTATTCCTTCGTCTTTTTTTCCTTTCGCTCTTTATGTTGCACCATGCTTAATTTTTCAATAGATTTTATGTTATATTTTTCATTAAACCTATTACTGTATCGTGTATGTTTAATAGTCCGGGGGCACTAATTAACATGACTAAAAAAATTCCTCGTCTCACGTTAATTATTATATGTCGAGACAAGTTTAACCGGTGTCTTTGTTTGTTCGATTGAGATTTACCAACTTGTCTTTAGAGTAGGAAAGACATTGTGTGTTTGATTCGATGTATATTTGGTTTTACGTCCATGAAAATTGACTCACACAATTGATTGTGGTTAAAAATACGTTAATTATAAAATGGTTTATGTTTAAATACTGTTATATAAAAATGAATTAAATAATAAACTCTAGTGTTAAAATTAATTTTTAAATCAAAAGTTTTAATTTCTAATTTTAAGTATGACTAATTTTCGAGGCAAAATCAATTTAAAAAAGGTCGAACATGCAAACTAATTGTAAATTTGATTAAAAAAATTAGAATTTGATTTATATAAATTTTGGGAAACTCAAAATTTGAGTTATACAAAATAAAAAACAACCAAGAATTATCTAAAATGATTGACCTGATATGAAAATTAATATATATTCAATTTTTACATCATATATAAAAAAATCTTTTTTTTTTAGCTTCACTGAATAAAAAAAGTCTTTAATTATATTGAGACCGGTGGAGTATTTAGCAAAGTTTATTATATAAAGTGAGAAGGACAAAAGTGGTATTTGAGCCAACTTTAAACGTAGAGCAACCTAAATGAAATGAAAGGACATATAAAAAAATTGTTCAATATTTATTTTTCTTTTTCACGCTAATGAGTTTTACAAAAAATAAAGAGGGGTTCATATAATTTTTTTTATTTTTTTCAGAGAATGCATCTAGATGTTCTTGAAATCCAATAACGTAAGGAGTTATACAAATAATCTTACTATTTAAATTCATTAATTTTTTTAGAAGAGACAATTCGTTTGATTTTATTTACACATTTTTTAACATGCGAATGGTGTGCAGAATAAGAGGTATATATTTTCACGAAATAGCAGACGAGAATAGTAAAATGTGGGAATTATGTCTCTGTAACCTTAACTCATACTCCCAATCTCAAATATAAGAAAAACTTTCTTTTTTAGGTTCATTGAGTAGTTAATGTATCTGGTCTACATTGTAAAACAGATACATTAATTATTTAATGAACCTAAAAAAAGAATATTTTCTTATATTTGAAACCAGAGGGAGTATAATAAAAGATATTGCATATTAAGGAATGAAATTCGAACATCAAACACCATATTTACTCATTATACAAATGTTAACTTTTAATCACTAGACGTCTAGAAGTCCTAGCTCAACTGATAAATGCTTAAATTGCAAGGCGGGACGTCGTGACCCGGGTTCGAACCCGGAACCTCACAGTTGTGTGTGAGTTTAATTTCAGCGAATTACCACTTCATGTAAGACAAAAAAAAAATCTTTAATCACTAGACTACCTAAAAAAATATGGAAATTGTTTGGTGTATGTAGCATTGCGCTCAAAGTTATTCTAGAATCTCCATTCCATTGCATATGTGGATGACACATAGGAAAAATTAAATCTGCGATTGAGATATATTTTTATTATCACTTCTTCCCAATGGAAGGTTCACCTATTCAGATCTCCTCCCAGGTCGCACCGTTGTCGTATCTCTCCCATTATATTATGAGAGAGAGAAAAAAAAAAATAAGGTACCCCCTCTATCTCTAAATATAAACAAAATTAATTTTTTAGGTTCATTCATTTAATGGTGTATGTGGTCCATATTATGAACCACATACATCATTAAATGAATGAACCTAAACAGTTAATTTTGTTTATATTTGAAAATGGAAGGAGTAAATATGAAGTTGCAGGGTATGAGTGTGTTATGTGCAGAGACCTATAAATTTTCATGCAGCATCCCAAGCAATATGTGGGCAATAAATAAGTGGCTTAGGTTCACTGCAAAAAAAAAAAAAAAAATCAGGGAAGAGGATCCATTGCCAGTACCACTCGAGCAGCTTTTTTTTCTTAATGGTATTAGCTTTCATTTCTTTCATTTACATAGGGATAGGGTACTCACGCATTAGACTTTGTTTGCGAGTTTGAAAGGAAAGGGGAGAGGGGTTTGGAAAAATGAAAGGAGTAAGTTGTTGAAATTTGGGGACTAAGGTACTCGGAATAACCCAAGTCTCACATCAGATAGATGAGACTCTTGATGAAAGTTTATAAAGAGGAGGCACTTCTCACCTCACAAGCCGGTTTTGTAAGGATGGATTAGGTCCCAAATTTCAACACGGTATCAAAGCTTCTTGAATTCAACGGCCGCCTAAACCTATTCACGCACTAAGCCCAAAGAGTGCTGGGCACGAGGGGGGTGTATTGGGAAAAACTCAAGTCCCACATCGAATAGATAAGACTCTTGAGAATAGTATATATAGAGGAGGCAATCCTCACCTTAGGCCCCAAATTTCAACAACTTACTCCTTTCATTTTTCCAAACCCCTCTCCCCTTCCCTTTCAAACTCGCAAACAAAGCCATCTGATGTGGGACTTGGATTTTTCCCAATATAAGTGAAAGAAATAGATGACATTGAGAGGGGAAAGTTTTTGGGGGTTTATTTTTCTTCATAATACAAAACCCTTCTCATTTGGGGAACTCAAAATTTGTATTGGAGGAGGGTTTTGGGTGATTTTGAAGGGTTTACATAAATTCTTCAAATTTAATCTATGTAGTTATAATATGATTTATCATTCTCTAAAAAATTACTCTTTCAAAAAATGTGAAAATTTTTACAATTTCCCCCTACATTTCCAACCCTCCAAAACCTCTCATTCCCCTCCTTCCAAACTCCCAAACAAAGCCTTAGTCGTGTGGAGATATTTCAATCCAATTATTTTAATGTGCAAGGAGATTGATATCTTAAAATAATTGGTTGAAGTATTGACAAATAAGATGTAATAGAAGGATCAACAAAAGGAAATTGAGTGCCAGATAAAGGGCCAGGTCGAGCAGCTAAAAACTAGTAGCTTATGACATAAAAGGGTCTCTTCTTTTTTCCATTTTGTCATCAAACTGTTGGCTTATAGCTTCCCAGCATCACCCCTTTATCAAAATGATCAATTTATAAGACCTATTGCTAAGTTGCAAGTTATAGAGTGACAGCTAGATGAATGGTTGAGGTTCTATATGTTGGAAATCTTGAATATGAGTTTGGGACCTCTGCTTTGAATGTTTTCATTGACAAAAGTAGGAGAAGATGGAGTAATGTTGTAACAATTATGAGAGGAGTTGAAAAGCTGTCTCTTTACATGCGCTTCAAAGGTAGCATGCCTTTATTAGTTCATATTTTAGCCAGATAATGTGCAGACCAATTTGACCAACTGAATGGACATTCAAGCATCTCATGCATGGTTTCTATCATTTAAGTTGAAAAAAAAAAACTAATTTAACTATTTACTCCTAAGAAAATGAACCCCTCGAGTCAAGCTCAAGGCTTAGTTTTAGCAACATGCAATTAGTATGAACCTCAATTGAACCATTCATTTTGCACAATCTTTGTCTTTCATGAGTTCTAGAGTATTTGGCATCAATACATACACGTCAAGTAAACACATGTGCCATCAGACACTTGTGAAAGCAAGAGGAAATTATACAAACCCATGATAAAAGAATATCTACAAAATTTCAATAGTTCCGTTTAGGATAGTATCTCTCTATAGAAGACTATAGAAGCATAGTCTTACTATGAATCCTCAAAAGCTAAAATAAGCCTCTTTTTTTTTGGAATAAGCATATGAAAGTTACAATAATAATAATAATAAGAAGCAACCATAACAAGCCTTATATAATCAAACAAACCCTGACTTGTGATAGCAGAGTTCCAGCAATTCCAAGGTCATGAAACTATTATCAAAAAACCTTGTTCACTTGCAATCTACACCAGCTTCAGCAGCACGGCGAGGCTTGCTTTTACGCCTGCTTCCATTTTGTCGGAATCCAGGAGACTTCACTGAATCACCAGGGCTAGACTTAGCTCGGACGCCATTTTCCTCTTTCATTGGTTCTATCTTTTCTTTAACCTGTGAAGACCTCTTCCTTTTCCTTTTATTCACTTTGATTACCTGAGTTTTCAAATCATCATTAGAAACATTGCCATTTACATTCTCCTCATCTTTCTCTATCTTCTCAGTTACTTCAACTTCTTCGTTTTCATCCGTGACCGGCTTTAATGGTCTCCCTCTTTTTCTGTGAGCTGGTACTTTATCATCTTCATCGCTTACAAAATCCTCCACAATCACAGATTGCTTCTTCCCCTTTCCTCGGCCTCTACCCATAATCAAAGAACCTAGTTAACAGAAAGGTACTAAATATACCTACAAGAAATCTGCACAGAGAAAACAACAATGCTTGAAAGTGCAAACAAATAAAAAACTTAATGACAATGAAAATGTCAAACTTAAACCATGAGGTTTAAAAGGTGGTTGTTAAAACTGCACATCGATTTTTGTGAGATGCTACATGCCAACCACTTTTCCACACTTTCTCTCAGATCCATCAACTATTACTTGAATCAATTATAAACAGAGAGTATCAAGTATACCATGACAATTCCTCTTCAGTTTTTTACTATGTTAAAATCAAATAAAGAGTCCATGAGTTAAAATTCTGATTAGGGCCAACAGCAAGAACTTCTAGATATTGTGACACACACCCAGGCTTTCAAATGTACAACATAAAAAGAGTGCATGTTTGGATTAACAGTGAGATTAGCAGAATCGCATGAACCACCATGATTCTGACAAAAGCTACACTCTAGAGCTTTAACAAAATCACGGTGCAGCCGTGATTTCGTCTAACCCACCATGATCCCGAACATGCACTCAGTTGTCAATAATCAGAAGCAACACAACAGGCACAAGCACTGTACTTGTATCTTACTACTGCTCAAAATTCAAATTCTAAACACAACCAATCAAAGGATCAAGTTTTCTCCATTTTTTCACAAATAAAAATCATAAACACATATAGCAGTGAAAATTTTACATTTGAAATCATTCTCCATATCAACAAAAAAACCAAACCATATCACAGATCACCTAATCCTATAAACAAAACAAATGAAACCCTTTTCAATTTCTTGGCAATAGTTTAGAAAAACCCAAAATGTAAAAATACTAAATTTCATAGCAAAGAAACCATAGAAGCAGCTTATAAACACAGAAATTATGAACTTTTTCAAAACGCATGTTCGATCTAGTATTATGCAAATGCAATAAGACTTCCCCATCAAGACACATCAACTCATCTGAATCTAAATAGTAAGAAAAACAAAACTGTAAATAAAAATAAATTAATTCAGTTACCCTTTTCATTATAAGATACAAAAAACAGATTATGATAAACATACACACACACACAAAAAAAAAGCAATAAAATTGAACATGTAATAATTGAAAGTGATGAAAGAAGAGATGCAGAAGTGAAATGAAACTGACCCTGTTTGTTGAATCCACTTTCTGTATCTCAAAGACAACCCATTTTAGAAAATCAGATAAAAAAAACTGGTTTTTTGTGTGGTGAAAATTTTGATCTGATGATAGAGAGTGATAAAGGGATTTAGAAGGTTAAAGATTGAGTTTTTATGGTAAAATGGAGAACTAGGTTAGAAGAGTTATAGAGAGAGCAGTAATGAGTACTACTGCATTAGAGCGGAAGGAAGATGGATGGAAACAATAGATACAAAATGGAAGATAGCTGGAGGAGGAGTTATTATTATTCTCTCTTTCTTATGCACACTCACACATACTACTCCAACAATTGCTGTTGTAAAACTAGGTACTAAACTTCAACATATTGGATATAAAATAAAATATTATTTTAAAGGGTTAATATGTTTTTACACCGTGCTGTTAGGGGTTTTTCGGTTTACCCTCTTATAGGAAAAAACATGGAGATTCTCCCTTGTAAAATAAAAGATTCTTTAGTTTACCCCCACAGCTAACCGTCAGCATATGACTGGATAAATTTGAAGATGTGGCATGCTGAGATGGTATTTTTTT